>AUXO011732477.1_pt1 | contig 18765 bp, 15 predicted proteins | sample 768731 | NCBI WGS metagenome assembly AUXO01 (sample SAMN02715735, study PRJNA202380) | gut metagenome | biome: sheep rumen | host: Ovis aries | place: New Zealand: Palmerston North
GCTGTCTTTTTCATTATGGCCAGCACAATTCCCACGCACACAATAAGTAGCAGTAGTATGGATGTAAGAAGTGGAAATGCACCTGGGAAAGATGTCAGGCAATAACCTGTATGCACATCTGATAATGGATCTTTGAGTGCATAATTATTAAGTCCATTATAAAACAATAACTCCACTGGAGACACGAAGACCTCTTCCCAGGTCCTTCCGCCACCACTATTGAATATTGGCATATAAAGCTTAAGAAACGGAATTAACAGAAGGCCCATCACCACCATATATATAACATATTCATACCATCTTCTTAAATAGGTTAAGAGCCTGTCTCTATCTCTAATTAGTAATACCAATATAGCAACTATGAAGAATATTATTAGTTGTAAAGCGAACATATACGCAACATAGAACGCATTACATGCTTCTAACACCCAAAACAGCGCGAATAATACACCATTGATAATTCTATAGCTTCTCTTCTTGTTGTTAAGTAAATTGTATAAAAACACAAGTCCTATGCTTAGGGTTGTAACGCTAATAATCTGAACATTTTGTGTAAAAATAATACCAGAAAAGGTAAACACCATTGTAGCCAAGAGACCTGGTATAATATTAATTCTATGCTGATACCTAACATGAAAATAGAATACAATTCCACCTAACAGATGAAAAAATATCATAACGTATTTGAACGCGCTAAAAGGAGTCACTCCTATTAGTCGTAACAACGCAGAGAATGCACCTACTGGCAATAAAAGATCGGAATATGCTAATACATTTTCAGCAGGGTAGAATATGCCGTGCATCTCCGTTATGGTCTCATTGCCACAAAATACCTGATACCAGTGTTCACTTATATGAGCAATTAAGCGACCATCTACGGTATCACCCAACAGATTATTTGTGCCTATTACATTATGAAAAATAATATATTCGATAATAAACATAAATAATACTACAAAAACATCATTTATAAATGCTTGTTTATGTTGGTTCTTACTCATTTTTCTCCTCTACCACTTTATACATTCGTTACCAGAAGCTTGCATTGTCCGTTTATATGGACACGCTTTCTTCCTGCAGAAATGAATATGCTATCTCCTTTTTTTGCTGTTTCTTCTTCATCTCCACATGTCACCCTACATTCACCATCAATTACTACTATTGACTTAAAGGAAGAATCATCTATCATTATTATCTCATGCTTAGGTATATCATAATACTTCACTTCAAAATACTTACATTCGCAAAGTAGCCTTTGCTTGGAACGGGCATAGCTTATTACTTCGCCAACACCTAGTGTATTCACCTCGAATTTATTAGTATCAACTACGTCCATAGCTTTGTCCATATGAAGCTGTCTCAGTTTGCCGTTCTTGTCTCTACGGTCATAATCATATAATCTGTAAGTACTATTAGAATTCTGCTGTATCTCACATATTAGAATGCCACTTCCTATAGCATGTATTGTTCCCGCTGGTACAAATATTACATCTCCCGGCTTAACATACACCTTATTAAGTATTTCAGTAATAGTTTTCTCTTCTACTCTTTTTTCTATCTCTTCAATAGAAGAGTCGCGATTAAGCCCAATATACAGATATGCGTCCTTATCACAATCAAGTATGTACCATACCTCATTCTTGCCAAATTCTTTCTCGTTAACAAATGCGTAATCATCATCAGGATGAATCTGAATAGATAAGGCCTTGGTTGCATCTATTAGCTTAATAAGTATAGGAAATCTATCAAATACTTCAGTCTTCCAGCCACATACTGCAGATTTGTTCTTATCAATAAAATCTTTGAAGCTTATACCGTCATATTCACCACCTACAATTGTAGATGGTCCATCCTTGTGAGCAGATAATTCCCAGGACTCTGCAGTTACATCATATGGACTTTCCTTGCCATATATCATATTGAGTTTCTGTCCGCCCCAGAGGTAGTCCTTAAAGGCAGGGGAGAGCTTATATATATGTGGGAATGAAGTATTATCATGGTTTTGAACGTTATAGCCTCCGAACTCATCGGCATGAACCATATCCCATTCGTTAATCTCCTCGCCAGTATCAACTTCAATTAGAATGACATCTTCATCTGTATCATTTCGTAAAAGATGCATAACATTCGGTTCAATATTGTAAGACTCGCCTTCCTGAAGATTAACGACTTCACCATCTAACTCAATTGTCAGAACACCCGTAACAACAGTATAATTCTCGTTCCTCTTATTATGCATATGGTTAGACAGTTTCAGTCCAGGGAAGATTGTTATTTTTCTTACTCTAAAGCCTGGCTCCTTCTTGAGAATCTCTCTTATGCCCCAAGGTCTGTTATCAATATAGCTATACTCGTATTTGCTAGCTTTATTAGGATTCTTTTTAAGAATATCCTTAATTCTGCCTGACTTGTCTTTGTCAGTCACATATATAGCATCAGGGGTGTTAACAATATATGCATTATCTATTCCATTTGCCACAACAAGCTGGTTAGAAGATGTGTTAAGGACTTCTACACCATTACACCATGATGTAATTACATTATCCTGATTAGTGCCTATTGCTTCATTGAAGGATTCTAAATCACATATATCTTTCCACGAGCAATCAAATTCAACTACAGATAACAGATTAGACTTAGAGAGTACTGCTCTATCGAAATTCCTATAGTCACTTATCCTCTCATCCTCCATGGATAGTATATCACCGCAATACTTATCTATCTCTTCTTTTAGAACACCTGCTCTTGCTATTATCATTCCAGAATTCCAATACACATCGCTTTCAGTAAATAGCGTCTTCGCCATCTCATGAGTTGGAGATGCAATATATCTCTTGACTATTCCGTCCAAGTGACGAATATATGCATAAGAATTATTACTACTGCTGGGATTAATACCAAAAAGGCATATTCTGTCTTCTTTAGCAACATTTTTTGCATCATATATGTGGGCAGAGTAACTGCTGCCACTAATTAGCAAGTCAGAAGGAACTACAAATACGTACTCATCATCCTCTACATAAGTAAGGGCAAATGCCAATGCTACACTAGTGCCCTTACTTTTTTCCTCCATGCATAGCGTATACTTTACAGACTGAAACTGCTTAAGCTGCCCCTCTATTATTTCTTCATAGTCTCTATCTGCTACGATTATAAACTCATCACAGTAAGGTATATTACGAGTTATGGCATCCTGAAACAAAGACTTTTCATTATTAAATTGTATAAACTGCTTCGGGTAATTCTTTCTTGATAAAGGCCATAATCTGTCCCCAGAGCCTCCTGCCAGAATTATTGCTTTCATTGTTTCTTCCCCTTTTCTGATTGAACTGCCATTTAAAGTAATATTATTTTTTATAAATAGTTTTATATACTTTTCTTTAAAATACAACTAACTATTCTTTATTGTATTAAATATAGACTTGCCTATATAATCTGCGCTTTTCTTAAAAACCGCTGCAATAAGTATTGACAAAGGAATACATATTATTAAGTATAGCCACCACAGATTTATGAATGCCACAGGCATCCTGTCGAACTTTGCTATATCCCCAACTCTGCCACTTATTATTCTATCCATAACTCTCAATATGAAGAAATGAACAAACATTATATATAAGGACAGTTCTCCAATAAATGCCATAACCCTCGTTGCGACATTAAACCTTCTAATGAGCTTTGCAACATACAGACAACCATATATTCCCAATAAGGAAATAATATGCATATAAGGAAACTCATTACCCATAGCATAATCTACTGTGTTATTACAGCTTACGACCCCAACAATTATAAAACAAAGAATAGCAACTATAGGATTAAGCAGATTCATTATGTCACCCTTATAGTTTCTTAAGAGACAACCTGTCCAAATAAAAGGCATTACAACAAAACCAATCTGCATATCTGCTTGCAACTGAATACCCATTAGAATGAGAAGATATCCTACTGCTGCCATAGCAATTACACATACAGCCTGAAAAGCGATCTTAAGAGCTTTACCTGTGATCCTCTCAATAAATCTGCTAAAAAATACCATGAAACCAATTATAATCATAGCCATTGCAAGGGTGCGAAGAAACCACACTGGTCCAGCTAAAATCTCATCACTTTTTCCAAATAAGGCTTCGCAAACTCTTTGCAAAATCTCTGACATTGAATAATGTGGTGTTCCACTTGTCTGTATACCTATCTTCAAAAAAACATTATGAAATAGTACAAAAAAACTTACTATCAAAAAATATGGGAACCATAATCCCTTAATCTTATTCTGAAGGTTAAGCCATGGGTTGTCTCCATACTTCTTCTCATTATACAAATAACCCGATATAAAGAAGAACAGTGGAAGATGAAAAATGTACACAAAGTTACTAGTCCATCCTATACAGGTGTGTCCTATTATTATTAAGATGATTCCTATTCCCTTGGCCACATTCCAATAATCTCTATCGGGTTTATATTCTACTGACATAAATAACCTCTATAATCTTATAAGAATTTCTTAACTCCTGGTATTAATTTGATAATAAATATAATAACAGCTCCAACTAAGAAAGTAAAAATAACATACACCCAGCATCCCAAATATTTGCCAATCACAGATGCTATTGCATAGTATACTGGCATTAATGTGTCTCTTATTATATTCTCTATTAAGAATACACCAAAAACTGTGGAACTTAAGGTCACAAGAACATTACTTAACGCCTTCGGTGCATTTCCCTTAATAAATAACATTTTGATAATATAATATACGCCTGCACATAATACAATTGTAAATCCAGATGTAAATAAGCCTTTGTCATATATGGTGAACTCTTCATACGGGAGATTTCTTACCAGCGTCATTGCAACCATAAATACTAGCACGGCTATCATAGCAAGAATCCATATTCCCAGACCCTTTTTGTTGTATTTTTCCTGTGGTACCTTCTTCTCAAGATAATAGCCTAATAGCGGATAAATAATAACTCTATTAAAAAATGGAATAGCAAAGAATCCATTAATTTCATCTACCCCAACAAAAAATGCAACTGCTGCAAGTACTCCTTCCACAATTAAAAATAGTACGAATAAGTATTTGTAATCCTTGTCAGTCATGGCTTTAGCAAGCTTTCTAAGCAGTGGCAGACCACACAAATATGCTATATACGCATATAGGAACCAATATTTCGGCGGTATGCTACTTCCTATTATGCTTTGAATAAACACCTTAACAGATAACTGCTCTCCAAACATAAAATGCTGATACACATATTGAATTACGGAAAACAAAAGTAGCACTATTACCATTCTAAGTACGCGCTTCAGATACAAATCTTTAAGAGATTCTTCCTTATCGATTAATAGCGCCCCTGATATCATAAAGAATATAGGAACTGCTACTGCTACCAAAAGTGACGTTGCAATATATATTACTTTCAGATAAATGGGACAATCAAAAGCATAGAGATAATATCCGTTCTCCTCTGTGTGAGTATATATAACAAAGAGTATAGCTATTATCCTAAGCAAATCCATATGAATTTTTCTGTTACCACTATTAATAGCGTTTTTCATCCTGCTTCCCTTCACGAATATATTACTTCACCACAAGCTCTAACATAACCTCAGTGTCTACCTCTTCTATTCCACACATCCAATATATCATTATGGCAGCAACATACAGAACAATAACACCATTAATTGGAACCCATTTCTTAATTATCTTACACTCTTCATTAATCTGACTTGTAAGTAATTCATCCTTGTAAGACATCATAACAATCAACCACAGGCCATAACATATAAAGAGATTGATAATTGCTCTCGTATAGTCTCCAGATACGGTCCATACTATGAAGCCCGGCGCACCCACAAACGCTGATATAATATAATATAATTTACCCTCTACATTGCTACTTTTCTTAATCATATTGTAGAACATTACAACTGCTGTAAAAATAAATGGAGTTAAGAATATCATAATTACGATAAGCTTCTTATAGTCAAGAATATCTACTACATCTAAATTAAACATTCCTAGTTTTCTTGATATAAAGAACGTTATCACCTCTACAACACATAAACACAGGCAAATTATTAATTCCCTTTTATTCTTTTTTACAAAACCTTTATAAAGCACAAGAACAGGTACAACTACTCCCAGGCTAAATATACACATAGGATTAATAAAAATACCTATCGCCATTAGAATAACGCTAATCCATTCACATTTATTAATCATTACCATTATAAGCACTATAGCTCCTAAGGTTATTCCATATATGTCCATTGCCCCAAGGTAATTATCATGTACATATGTTGGATAAAGCATTACTGATATCATCATTATTACATAGAATACCTTATTCCTGTTGCTAACGTCATTAACTTTAATAGAAATCATGAACATCACAAACAACGCTATAAACATTACTAATGTCATAGCGATAGACAGGCTGTAGTCATCTAGTATCATTAACCTTGCCGCATGATTATTCTTATCCCACTTAGCAACTCTTAACACGCAAAGTATTACAATGGCTATCTGCGATATCAAAAACTTTTTATCAAACTGCGTTATCTTTCTCAAATCTTTTCCCTCAATCATAATAATCACTTAAACAAATTACTAAAATCAAAATTATTCACAAAAAAATGTCCAAATCTGGTACCTAAATATCTCATCATCTGATCTATATTAACGTCCATAAATGGGACAAAGAATATCGGCGCCACCAGGAACAATAAGTACCACGGACTTTTTTTAATTCTTAAAGCAAAATCATCTAATAACTCACAAGCTATTTTATCCTTCATAAGAACTAAGAAAAGTATTATTACTGCATAATAGAAAAACAATGACATCATCCATCTACCATAATCAACCTTTAACAAAAAATCTGGCAAAAGAGTAAATGAACCAACTGCTACTGCAATATATTTTAACTTCTCAGCAGCTCCATTTCCTCGCTTAATTAGTTTCGTAAAAAACTTAACCGTTAGTACGAGATATGGTAGAATCAACAGCACAAATATTGGTGTCTCTAAATGATTGGCTTTAGCAAGATTAACCTCACTAGCCGACAAATCAATTCCAAGAACTTCATGATACAATAATGTTGAGTGATATATTCCCTTATAAGAAAGGGCTTCCGCTTCTCCTCTAACTGTCTCAAAGAACTCGGCACCATTAGTTCTACTTAACAATTCAAACCAAATAAATAGCGCGCTTCCAATAATAAATGTTAATACAAATACAATGATGTTCTTCTTTCTGTTTTTCTCTTCTGAAAGTATCTTATAGAATACAGCAACTAATATAACGTTGAAATACATAAATACATAGCCTTGGTGAAACATCATTCCTATTGCTGCTAATACAATAACGATCCAATCGTGTCTGCCCTTAGCAAGAACAAGTATTGCAATCATACTAACCCATACCATGAACAAATCCACTCTTAAAAAATTATATGGATAAGAGAAAGTTGGGATGATAAAAATAGATAGTAAAAGCAACAGATACTGAACTACTTTTTTATGCTTACTATCACATAATACCAGACATCTATAACTAAAATATATAACAAATACAAAGAATAGCCCCGTTACAATCTCTGCAAATATCAGAGCCGCATCAAAATCTATCATATTTACAGGTAATATATCATTTATTCCATGATATATTGTTCCTAATAGAGATCTGGATGTAAAACCATTTCTATATGTAAGCGCCAACATAGTTGAATTGTACGACCTGAACTTTCCTTTGAAGTTGGTCACAAACAACACTATATCAACTATAATCAGCATAATAATAAATCTATTAATTTCTGCTCTTTTTATCTTCTCCATGTGTTATCTTTTCTCCACTCCAATATATACGTCATCTATCTCAAACCAATCCAGGTTAAGGTCGCTAAACCTTTCTGCATCATCCTTAAACAATGCAACAAATATTACATCTGAAAAAGACTCTCCTTTTCGTTTTCTCTCGATAATACTATTAGCATACTCATCAGCCAACGCAGAAACATCTCTGCTGCAATATGCTGCTGACATCTTCATATCATTTTCAAGAGCATATTGTTGGAACTTACAAGACCAGTTGGCACATATACAAATCTTGAGCTTTGTCTCTGGCAGGAAGACAATCTGCGTATGATCGGAAGCCAGCTCTTTCATTCTCTCAGATGTTAATAAAGGATTCTCCTTGTTCTCCTGTCCCACTCCAATATTGGTATATATATTATGCTTATAAGTAATGCTTGGGCTAGTGTCCAATAGTTGCAGAATTGTACACGCAAGGAGTATTACCCATATGGCTTTACTTCCTTTAATTGTCCTGGCAAATATTATGAGTATTATTGTATATATACCGTAATATACAGGCCATATTAATCTTCCGCAGGTTCTAAACATTGCAAGAAGATTATATATAGGTTTAGGCCAGAATATATGATACAATTCGCTGGCACCATATGTTCCCACTGGCCCCATTGCTAGAAAAGTAAATACAACTACTCCTATAATAACTGAAACAATGAGAGAAATATAATATCTCTTATTCTCTTTATTGATATTCTTCTCAAGGTAGAAAATTCCATTAACTACTGCAACAATAAACATTATTATTATTCCAAATCCAAGATAAGCAAAGCCTTCTGTCTGCCATCCCACATGAACGTCTAATGGTTCTAAAAACTTAGAATAATTATGTACGTCGCTAGTAGGCATAGGTCGCTTGCTTTCATGAATTAAAATTGGATCAGCTGGATTAAAAAGTTGGTTAAGATTAAATGATACTAGCTCTAAACTATCACCTGCCGAGCTCTGTGAACCAGCAAACAGTCCTATTATCCAACCTATAAGTGCAGCCCCCATAATAGGACATATTATTAAGAGAATCGTTTTCTTCCATTCTTTTGTTGCGATAATCCTTTGCATAATAGATAAGAGAAGAATTCCATACACCATAGGTACATAGTATGGGTTAATTAATACACACAGCGCTGTTAGAAGGGTCCAATATATAACAGATTTTCTATATGATATTTCTTCTCTGTATATCCATAGACATATGGCTATAAGTATAAGAAAATGTGCAGATAATGCTGTATGATAAAAAGTCCTCTTAATAAGAACAGGCGATACCACAAAAAGTCCTGCACTAATAGAATTAAAGATAATGTTTTTGGAATACTTAAATGTTATAAGCGCACCAAATCCACCCATTAACATATATGTCAATAGTTCGAATAATCCAAAATATTGAAAAGCTGTTGGCAGAATTGGTGAAAAAATCTTAAAAATAATTGCAAATAGCGGTATTGCATCTGTATATGCCACAGAAATATCTTCAGGACAAATGCCCTGCGTCATTCCAATGGGAAATGTCCATGGAGTCTGTCTATAATACAACCATCCATTGTAATGCTGTGTTAAATCCCATAGACCTTCTAAAGATTGTGAATCAGTAAGCCAGCTTACATTGGTAAATCTTAATACATCTACCCCATATATTACTAGGAATGCCACAAAACCAACTACCATTCCCATAATAAATGTTAGTTGCCATTTTCCCCTAACTAGTTGTCCACATTTTCTAAGGCTCATTTCTTAATCCTCATTTTCTCTAAGATGGTTTTCCTTATATGCCTTAAAGGGCAATCTTACAAGTCTGTCAATCCAATAAAGCAGTAATGCGAGTACTATCGATACTCCCACCACTATCCACCAGTTCGTAGATGTATTTAGCTCTGGGTTTTCCCTGACCATATAGTCTCTAAACACCATTACAAGAGTAGCATGTGATAGATATATCTCCAATGAGTGATTACCTAAAAACGAACCAAACTTCACCAGATAACTTGTCACTTTAGATTTGTCAAAAAGCATGCTGAGTAATGATATTGCAATACATATTCCAGGAATGGATATTAAGAAGGGCAACCAATGTGTAGCAAGGTGCCATCCCAAAAAACCTAACTCTTGGTTAGAATAAATAATTGCAAAAACCCCAACAGGTATTAAGATTATCCACATAACCATGGAAAGAACAGATATGTTCTTGCCTCTCTTGCCCATCTGTCCAAACCACATGCCAAGAAAGAAAGCACCCACTCTGCACATACCAAGCATCATATATGCTTCGTTGTAAAATGCGTAAGATATACCAATTAGTATAATTAGCGTCAATAGCTTGCCAAACCAAGTCTTATATGAGTCAATCAGCTTCTTTAAGAATGGCGCTAATACATAACAAAGTATTGTAACAGGAATATACCAGTTAAAATCGTAGGTGCTGTCAACAAAATACTGTATTCCGAATACATTACCTATAGCACCATACCATGTCATTTCTCCAATGTAGAACTTGAAGGGCAGCCAGGCAGCTAACATAATCCATACCATTGGCATAAGTCTTGTAATTCGTTTCTTAATATAATCTAATACGTCATCATTATTATCAAGGGAATAGTATATTCCCAGACCAGATGCAAAAAGAAATATATCGCATCCTGCATATCCAATCTGCTTAAACTGACTTATAACAGGAATCGTAATATCAAATCCCATATGATAGAAGAATATCCATGAAATTGCAAATCCCATCCATACACTTCTGTACTTAAACAAATCACTATATTTCATAACTATAATCCTATTACTTATTAGCAATAACAGCCTCATATAGCTTGTCTGCCATTAGCTTATTACCTTTACCGTTAGGATGAAGACCATCAACAGTATATTCTTTCAGATTATCTTTGTTGATATATTCATCCTCCTTTAGCTCTATTACTTCTATTCCATTTTCTATTGATTTCTCTTTAATCAGATTAGAGTAGTCATATAGGGTGTTACCATTATTATTAACCATTCCAGATAATATATACGTTCTTTCACCAAAATGATCACGATAGAGAGGTGTCAAAAATATTATCCTTGAATCAGGAAATTTTTCTTTCATTCAAGATATCCGTTATTGGCATATAATACTAGCTGTGCGGTGTTCATACCCGGGACACCTTTTTATCAGCTTTAATCTCATGATGAGCTTTGGCTATATAGTCAATATAGCATTTCTGGTGATCGCCTTCGCCCCAGGTTATACTATCGCCAACTGCGAACCAGGTTATCCGATTCTTATTATTATTTTTCAGCATAATACAGCAGTAAATAGTAGCTCCTATAAGGAATATTGCAAGAGCAATCATAAATATAAGGACTACTTTTTTCTTCTTCTCCAATTGCATTTAGCCACCTGTAATTAGAATTATATTTTAACTCTTAAATGTAATTTCTAAAATATTCAATCGTTGGCTTAAGACCTTCGCGAAGTGGAATCTCAGGTTTCCAGCCACCAAGCTCTTTGCCCGCAAGGCTAATATCTGGTTTTCTCTGTGTTGGATCATCACTAGGTAAAGGTTTATTAACAACCTTAGACTTAGTATCTATCATCTCTAATATTATATCTGACAGCTCTTTTATAGTGAACTCACCTGGATTGCCCAGATTAACTGGCCCAAGAAAATCATCTCTGGATGCCATCATTCTGATTATTCCCTCTACCAGATCATCAACATAACAGAAGCTTCTTGTCTGAGAACCGTCGCCATATATTGTGATTTCTTCGTCCTTAAGAGCCTGCATTATCATATTGGACACAACTCTTCCATCCAACGGATCCATATTAGGTCCATAGGTATTAAAGATTCTAATCACCTTGATCTTTGTCCCAAATTCTCTATTATAATCGAAGCAAAGTGTTTCTCCTACTCTTTTTCCCTCGTCGTAGCAAGAACGAATTCCTATAGGATTAACATTTCCCCTGTAACCTTCTACCTGGGGATGAACTTCTGGGTCGCCATACACTTCGCTTGTGGAGAACTGCATTATCCGCGCATTATTCTTAGTTGCAAGATCGAGCATATTTATTACCCCTAGCACGCATATCTTCGTTGTATATGTAGGCGACTTCTGATAATGTGGCGGGCTTGCGGGACATGCAAGATTATATATCTCGTCTACATTTATATCTATTGGCTCTACAATATCATGTTCTATAAATTCAAATCTGTCTGATTCAAGAAACGGTTCAATATTAACTTTTCTTCCCGTATAGAAATTGTCAAGCGCTATTACATAGTTGTCTTTGTCTTCTAATAATCTCTTACACAGATTAGAGCCCACAAATCCAGCTCCACCTGTAACTAATATTCTTTTCATATTCTACCTTCATTTCTTATTAATCAATTTCTGGTGTAAGATCATCCATAACGCCTATCTGATAATACTCAAATCCTAATTCCTTCATTCTGTCTTTGTCATACTGATTCCTTCCATCGAATATTACAGGAGCATTAAGTCTCTGCTTAATCTCAGCAAAGTCAGGTGCTCTGAATTCTTTCCATTCAGTCACAAGAATCATTGCTTCTGAACCAACTAATGTAGTATATTTGCTCTCGCAATACTCCACATTCTTATTTCCCTTGAGATAGCAATTCTTAGCTTCATTAATGGCTTTCGGATCATAAGCCTTGACCTTGGCCCCTCGTCTTGTCAACTCATTGATTATTGTAATTGCAGAAGAACATCTCATATCATCCGTCTTAGGCTTGAAAGACAATCCCCATACTGCGAATGTCTTACCAGTAAGATCCTCACCATACTTCTTTGCTATTTTATTAGGAATAATCATCTTCTGATCAGCATTGACATCCTCTACAGCATTAAGAATCCTTGTAGTATATCCATAATTCTCACTTGTCTTAATTAGCGCTCGCACATCCTTAGGAAAACAACTTCCTCCATATCCACATGAAGGATATATGAAGTTATATCCTATACGGTGATCGGAACCTATTCCAAGACGAACCTTATTAACGTCAGCTCCTACTCTCTCACAGATATTAGATATTTCATTCATAAATGATATCTTAGTAGCAAGCATAGCATTAGCAGTATACTTTGTCATCTCTGCTGACGCAATATCCATAAACAACATGGCTTCCGTATTCTTAACAAGAGGTACGTATAGCTCTCTCATAACCTTGGCCGCCTGCTCGTTATCTGTTCCAATTATTATTCTGTCAGGTCTTGAGCAATCCTCAACTGCAGTGCCCTCCTTAAGGAATTCAGGGTTTGATATTATGTCAAATGTCAAATCACTATTTCTGTTATCAAGTTCCTCTTGAATTACACTTCTTACCTTGCCAGCTGTTGATACAGGAACAGTCGACTTATTAACAATATACATATGATGGTCCATACAGCGACCTATACTTCTTGCCACATCCAACACATATTGTAGATCCGCGCTTCCGTCCTCACCCATTGGAGTTCCTACCGCAATGAACATAATATCCGACTTGTATGCTGCTTCCTTGATGTCTGTTGTGAACTTCAATCTTCCAGCATCGTAGTTTTCTTTGACTACTCCCTCAAGTCCAGGTTCGAAGATTGGAATTATGCCCCTCTTCAGCTCCTCTATCTTTTTCTCATCCACATCAACACAATATACATCATTTCCATAATCTGACAGACATGCACCTGTGACAAGTCCTACATATCCTGTGCCTACAACTGAAACTCTCATTTTCTTTCCTCCATATTATTTTTCTTATTTAATATCAATATCGCTATTACGAATAGTAGTCCTAGTAACGAAATAATCTCGGCAATCACCCATAGCTTAGGCTGAACAAAACTCTGTTTTATTTTACCGCTAAAGCCTTTCTTAAGATCAAATGCAATTAAATTATTCTCTCCATCATATATATCAATCCTGCCATCATCAGATTCAAGCTGATAACCCTTATAGTTTACAACAGGAAGTGTGACAGCACCATCTGATGTGGCATTAACTTCATATGTCCGGTCAGTTCCACTATGGGATATTTCCTTAACCTCTATGCCATCATCAGATATCGGCATATGTAGAAAGTCTTCTCGAACAGTACCACTTCGAAGATATTCAATAAAGCCCATATCACTAGAGTCCACATCCTCGCCTGTCTCGTACTCCTTAAGCTCGCCATACTTATTATACTCATAAGTAAACCATATCATTCCTACAAGCGTCAGACAGATTACAATAACATATGTTACTGATAGTAGCTTCTTGCTTTCAATTCTCTCTAATATTCTTGCGGCTAATATAGTAAGAATCATAACTATAATAGACATATAGCGCCATGGGAATTGAACCTGTGCTAAGAAATCACCTAACTTAGTGCTTTGTGCTATAAAATTCCACGGGAAATAGCAGGACGTTATAAACAGCAGAACTATGACTGAAACTATCTCAATCTTCATCTCTTTATTTGTCTTGCCTTTTATCCAGAGAATTATTCCTGCCAATAGTACAAGTATACATACTATTCCAGGTGTAAGAAGCAATCTGTCATCACCAGCAACTTCTATATTGGCAAAAGGCATTTTGAAGAATGCAAAATACTCCCACCAGTTCAGCCCAGATTCCTGTATATGTCTGGCATTGCCCACAACATTATTAATATTAACATTTTCACTAATAAAATAATCAACAAAAGGAACAATGTAGAACAGATTAACTATAACAATTTCAACACCTGCTATCACATATGTAAACAATACACTCTTCGTAAAAGTCTTCTTGAAATTAATAATACAAAAAACTATTAGAATTATTCCTACTATCTCAGTTGAAAGCATGTGAGTATTAACTAATCCTGTCACACCTATCATTAGAAGTGTTGCATTTTCAAACTGTTTTCTGAGTGGAATATCTTTATCAGACTTATATATAATATACATTGCCAAAGCTATCAGGGGAAAGAACATCATTGCCGTGTATTCCCCCACAGCTCCTCTAATATATACATTTACAATACGATATGAACTGGCGGTATATATAAGAGAACAAATCAACGCTATGTCTAGGCGCCTAACCATTTTCTTAATACAAATGTATGTAAAAACTGCTGTTACAAATGTAATTAGAACTATATAGAATTTATATGCGCTAACAACACCTATTCCCATCAGTCGCAGCATCGCTGGTATGTATAAGAACAGGTCACCATAATATATAGCTACAGGATAACCGTATCCATCCATCCATCGACTCTCCATCTTGACTGGAAAATGACCTGCCTTAAGTTCTGTTACAAGCCCCTCTATTCTGTTAAGGTGAAATGCCAAATCCTGACCGAAGTGTCCTTCAATACCAGATATAAACAATGGAATACAGGCTATTAAAGTAATTGTAACTAATAATGCAATTATCACTATCTTATTTTTCAGATACTTTTCTTTCTTTGTCCTCATTCTTAACTCTTATCTGTTTTATCTTATTAACAAGCTTCTTATCAATCAATATATAAGAGATTGCTCCACATACAAGATTGATACTCACAATTATAATATATGTTAATACATCCTTATAATCAAATGACGCGCCACATATTCTTTCTACAAATAAAACGCCTATAAACACAGGCATATTCCACATAAATACTCCGTAGGAAATACCACCTAAGAATTTAACTACCTTATTGCGACATATGTATTCTATTGGTGTAAAGTTAATGAAGAATATGACTATAGGACACACTACTGCCAGCCCTGCCTCTAATCCATTGTTAATAATCAAATCATAGTTATATGCAAAGGCATACATAAAAACTAACGCTATTGACATAGTACACAGCAATATTTTTCCACGCCAGTCAACTCTCTGCTGCAGTTTGGCTATTAACACCCCTATGAAGAAGAATACATATCCTCTTGCGCTGGACATTAATAAAAAAGGAACCTGTATCGGATGGAAATATAAAAATATTCCCACAATTATCAAAAATACAAAGCACACATTTTCCATGCCCTCTGATTGTCTGCATAGTTTTATAATTAAAAAGAATAAAATATAGCACACAAGCAGCACAGATATATACCAGGATGGACCATTAACAGACATGCCTGCGGCCTCACTTATAGTGCCACCATTTAGCCCGGCAATATTAAGTATTATAGCTATTATTGATACATTAGCATTATCTGTAATTGGTTCATTGTACAAAGCATACCCTGTCCACATGAAAATACAGATAACGATTACTGTAATAATAACTGTAGGATATAATCTTATAATTCTGTCAGATAGAAATCTTGTGAATATACATTTTCCATCTCTTATTCTCTCACTATATGCATTATAGATTACGAATCCCGATATAATGAAGAATAGCTCAACAACATACCCTCCATTCGTATTCAGAAAATCTCCAACAAGACTTCCTCTAAACGGAGAGCCTCCTAATACTATGGCGTAGTGAAAGAAAAATGCTACAGCAAAAGCCGCAAGTATTCTAAGCAAATCCAATCCCGAATAATACTTTCTATTGGCTTTGTTCATATACTACCTCACTAACATACTAGAATACTTAATTGGTATTTTATCAATAATAACACATATTATTAAGCAAAGTACAAATATAACAAAGGTTTCTAATAGTGTCTTTTGAACTCCAAACTTACTCATCCACAACGCATCACATACCTTGCCTACCATCCAGTGGATGAAGTAAATTCCCATTGTATATGAAGCTAACCATTTAATTATTTTTGTAATCGAATCAGGCAACTTCTCAAATGGAATAAGATAAAATGACAAGAATAATAATGTTGCCACTATTAGATGCTTGACTCCAGCATAAGCAAATGTAATAAAAGGAGTTGGTATTCTCTCGACAAATATAATACATATTATTGCAAGTATAAGAAATACTACACTTAGCCATCTCTTATTTTCCAGCTTATCTATCACCTTAATATCTGCAATAATAAACCCCACACTTGCAAGTGGCAATACCTCGAAGAATCTTCCAATATCATTATATAATTCGTATGGCATCATTGTATATAGATATAGATTAATATTAGTATACTGTACTATGTAGCACACCACCATTAATACCACCAGCACTATTGATGTATATTTCTTAAATATCTTATATAGCAGAATGAATAATATTGTTAATACAATTATCTCCCATTGAAACCATAGAGGTGCATTAAGTCTGTCATTACTACCAAAGGCTATCTGCATAATTAAATCCCTTATAGAGGCATGTGGTATGGCAGTAAAGAAGGAGACTATCCATAGGCCAATATAACCTATTATACCCCAGAAGAGATATGGTACGACTAATCGTACACCTCTTTTTTTGTATTTCTCCCTATCATTGGAAGTTATTACTCTGTGCCCGAAATAGAACGATATAAGGACGAACATAGGCACAGCTAATTCTCTAAGGAAATAGAATCTGTTATCTAAATTCATCACCCCATAAAAGTGAAAACTAATCACCATATAGCAAAAGAAAATTCGAAGTATACCTATACCATAATTATAATTACTCTTTTCCAAAAAAATTCCTCCCACATATTAGCTATTTATCTTGAAACATATATATCTCCATTAGTTACTATCTGACTTAAGTTACTATCAACCAGAGATATTATAACATCATACAATGGCATAAACATCATGGGATATACCAAAAGGATAATTGCAAAAGGAATTCTGCTTTTTACCATGGCCTTAGTATCCTCAAACACACCTGCGCACTTATTGTCTCCCATTGCAAAAAGACACATTACAACCACGATATAATAAAAGAATACCGCAAAAACATATCTTCCAAAATCCACCTTGAGCAACATCTCTGGAACCACTGTCAGTGATCCTAAGGCTACTGCAAGATATGCTAAAGTGTCTGTAACCTTTTTCTCTCCCTTAAGCAGTTTCTTAAGAAAACTAATTCCTATAAAGAGATAAGGCAAAAACAAAACAACAAATATTGGTACATCCACAAAATTGGCAACATGAAATCTCCACTCATCCATCCAGACGCCTTCCCCTAAAATCTCATGCTGAACAAGCATTTTTCCATATGCTTTCCCTGAATATGACAAGCTCTTGGCATTAGCTACTATTTCTTCGAATATGTTCTCGCCATCAACTCTGGAGAAGAATTCAAAGTAGAGGAAGAACACAGACGCACATACTAATGTCAGAACAAATATTATAATGTATTTTTTTCTAAGGTCCCCTTCCTTCTTCATAATCTTGTAGAATAACAATACAAGAATTATATTAATATTCATGAATATAAAACCCTGATGAATGCACTCCGCAACAATTACAAGGGGAATACATATCCATTCAGCCTTTTCGCTTACTATACACATAAGACAGATATACGTAATAATGAACAAGAACAAATCAATTCTTCCGAAGTTAGACCTTGTTGCAAAAATCGGTATTGCAAATATGGATAAAAAGATTATGAGATATCTAATGTTATGAATATCTTCTTTTCTGGTTCTTTTAAGAATCATGCAACAAAAAACAAATGTAACTATTATGTAAATAATGGAAATAATCAGGCTAAAAACAAATAGCGCCTCATACGTCATCTGGCTTCCTGGCAAAATATAATCTATACCCTGCCATAAGGTACCAATAAGACCTCTCGACATAAATCCATAGGAATAATTAAAGGCATACAGGGTAACATTGAAGCTGGACAATTCTCTGATGAAGAATCTATATGCCATTAAAGCCATGAATATCGCCATGACAATCAAAAATATTTTATTACTATTCTTTACAAATTCTTCTTTAACTCTTGCATACATAAGTACTACCACTGAATGAAATTATTAACAAATGTCCCTACCTTAACGTTATCTATTGGAGTAAAAAATATCTCATATAAGAGAAGTATGATT
>AUXO012213896.1_pt1 | contig 18763 bp, 14 predicted proteins | sample 768731 | NCBI WGS metagenome assembly AUXO01 (sample SAMN02715735, study PRJNA202380) | gut metagenome | biome: sheep rumen | host: Ovis aries | place: New Zealand: Palmerston North
TTAGGAAGTATATGGGGATTTTTACAACCATTTGTATTTATGATGATGTATGTTGTAGTATTTCAATTTATTTTTAAAACTACAGGAGAAGGAAATTCACCATATGTAGTTTGGTTTTTGCCAGGAATGGCTATGTGGATGTGTATAAATGATAATATAATGGGAGCAAGTGGTTCTATAAGAGCATATGCATATTTAGTAAAAAAAGTAGTATTTCCTGTTGATATAATTCCGCTAATATCAATAATAGGTAATAGCTTGGTTTCAATTTTTTTATTTTTGATTGCAGCAGTAGTATGCATGATATTTGGATATTTTCCGAATATATTTAGAATGATTTATGTATTATTAGCAGCATATATATTTATAATATCTTTTACAAGATTTACATCAGCGGTAACAACATTAGTGCCAGACTTTTCAAATCTATTATCAATAATGATGCAATTATTTTTTTGGGCTACACCAGTTGTATGGAGCTTAACGCAAATTTCTAGTCATGCAACAATTCTTAAAATTATGAAATGTATGCCATTTACATATCTTATAACAGCATTTAGAGAGTCTTTTATGGGAGAAACAAATATTATAATTGCTGGACGTGGTTTATATACTTTAATATTTTGGACAATAACAATAGTTATGTTTATATGGGGAAACCACATATTTAAGAGAAACAAAAAAGATTTTGCGGATGTTTTATAAAAGAAAAATGATTTATGGAAAGGGTTTAATATGGAAAGAACTGAAGAAATAGCAATTAAAATAGAAAATTTAACAAAAGACTATAAGATGTATAAGAGCAAAAAAGATAGGTTAATTGAAGCTGTAATCCCAGGAATAAAAAGACATGATACATTTAAAGCTATGGACAATTTGAACTTAGAAGTAAAAAAAGGAGAAGTATTAGGCATTTTAGGAAAAAATGGTGCTGGTAAATCCACATTATTAAAAATGATTACAGGAGTAGTAACTCAAACAAGTGGAACCATAGAAACTAAAGGAAAAATCAGCTCACTACTAGAGTTGGGAACAGCATTCAATATGGAATTGACAGGAATTGAAAATATATATCAACATGGACAAGTTATGGGACTTACTAATGAACAAATTGAAGAAAGAAAACAAGAAATAATTGATTTTGCAGATATAGGGGAACACTTATATCAACCTGTAAAAACATACTCTTCCGGTATGTTTGCCCGTTTAGCATTTTCTTGTGCTATAAATGTAGATCCTGAAATTTTAATAGTAGACGAAGTGCTATCTGTTGGAGATATGGCGTTTCAATTAAAATGTTTTAAGAAATTTGATCAGTTTAAAAAAAGAGGAAAAACAATTTTATTTGTAACACATAGCATTACAGATGTTTTAAAAAATTGTACAAGAACAATAATAATAGATTCGGGGAAAAAAATCTTTGATGGAGAAGTTAAAGATGGAGTAGAAAAATACAAAAAGATAATAGTAGGTCTAGGAAACAAAGATTTAGATAAAAATGAAAAGGAAGATAATTTTTCAAAGGAAAAAGAAAGCAAAACATGGAAATCACACTTTATTCAAAACAATAAGATAATAGAATATGGAAATGGACAGGCAGATGTAATAGATTATGGAATATTTGATGAAAATGGAAATTATTTACAAGCGATAGATAATCAAAAAATGGTAATATTAAAATCAAAAATAAAATTTAATGACAATATCAAAGAACCTATATTTACTATGACATTAAAGGATTTTAATGGATTAGAAATAGGAGGCACAAATACATTAATAGAAAAAATTTCAACAGGAAGTTATAAAAAAGGCGATATAGTAGAGGTAGAATTTAAAACAAGATTAAATGTTGCACCAAACAAATATACTTTATCATTTAGCTGTACACATTTTAAGCCAAATGGGGAATTGGAAGTATTAAGCAGAAAATATGATGCTTTATTAGTGGAAGTTATATCATCAAAAGAGCATGTGGGAATACTAAGTTTAGATACTGATATTAATATAATAAAAGTTGAAAAGTAAAAAGTGAGGTTAATATGAAACTTAATTTAGATTACTATAAGCAAGATATATTTTACAATATAGAAAAAAGTGAAGAAGAAATAATCAAATATATAATGGAAAAAGCACCTAATGAATATGAAGAAATTTTTAAAAAAAATATGTCAGTGGATGTAGTGTTGGCATTATCTACAATTAGGAATAACATAGTCTATGCGTATGAATTTAAACCTAATTCAACTATTTTAGAGGTCGGTGCACATTATGGAGAAAATACTAATGCATTGTGCCAAAAAGCATCAAAAGTAATTTCAATAGAAAGTGTCAAAGCTAGAGCAGAAGCAATATCCAAAAGGTGTGAAAATGCAGAAAATTTAGAGGTAATAGTTGGGAATTTAAAGGACATAAAACTAGAAGAAAAATTTGATTATATTACACTATTTGGAGTGTTAGAGTTTGCACAGCTGTTTTTTGATACAGAAAATCCGGCATTAGATCTAGTAAATTATTGTAAAGCAATGTTGAAAGAGGATGGAAAAATATTAATTGCTACAGATAATAAATTTGCTATAAAATCATATGTTGGTAATATTGATGAATGTACTAATAATGTGTTTGATTCTATAACGGGATATAAAAGTAGTAAAAGAAATTATAAAATGGGAAAAAATGAAATAGAGAAAATGTTGAGTAAAGTAGGACTTTGTTATTATAAATTTTTATATCTGTTACCAGATTATAAATTAACTAATATTATATTTTCTGATGAGTATTTGCCAACAAGTTCGAAAATAAATGCGTATTTCCCGTATTATAGAGATGAAAGCCCTATATTTTATAGTGAAATAGATGCCTATGATGCAATAATAAAAGATAATAAAGAAATGTTTAAATTTTTTGCTAATTCATATTTTATAGAAGCATCTCAGATTGAGTTTGAAAATAAAACAAAATTTGTATCATTTAATAATTATAGGAAGAAAAAATTTAGGTTAATGACAAAGATAAAAGAAGATACTGTAGAGAAAACAATGACTGTTCCAGAATCAAAGCAACACATTGAAAATATTAATAAAAATATACAACAATTAAAAGATGATGGATTAAGGATATTAGACAGTTTTGAAAATGATAAAATTATAAGTAAGTTTATAAGTGATAAATTATTATCAGAAAAAATTAGTGATAATCTTGAAAATAAAAATTATATTTTAGATTTATTGAAAAAATACAAAAATGAAATATTAAAATTAAGTCATAAGTATAATGAAAAAGAAAAAACAGTATTTGAAAAATATTCAATAGAAATAAAAAAGGAAATATTATCAAAGTTTAATTATCTAGAAAAAGGATATTGGGATATGATTTTAAAAAATTGTTTTTTTATAGAAAATGAATTTGTATTTTTTGATCAAGAATGGGTAGAAGAAAATGTACCAGTAGAGTTTTTAATGTACAGATGTATTGTTAATATAGAAAAGTTAAGAGATAAAATAGAAGAATATAAATTATATGAAGAATTAGGAATTGATGAATATATTCCAATATTTAAAAAATTAGATGAAAAAATAACTAATGAGATATTTGATGAGAAAATTTTTAGGTTATATACTAGAAAACATATAAATCCAATATATGAAAATAGTAAATTAAAAGGAGAATTAAACCATGAAAAAAATACAACAAGAGAATTAGAAAAAAGTATAAAAAACTTATCAAATGAAATTTATGATAAAGATAGAGAATTAGGAGAAAAGGAAAATACAATAAAAAAACTACAAGAAACCCTGGAAGGAATTTATGCCTCAAGGTCATGGAAATTGGTTCAAAAAATCAGTAAATTATTAAAAAGATAGTTTGAAAGGGCTTTTATGATGAAAATTATAAAAAAAGTATTAATAGTAATAAAAAAAGAAGGAATAAAAGGGATTATAAAAAGATTATACTCACATTATAACAATTTAGAACAAAAAGAATATTATAATTGGATAAAAAATAATACACCAACTAAAAGTGAAGTAAATGAACAAAGAAAGCATAAATTTCACGTCAATCCTAAAATAAGTATTGTAATTCCATTATACAATACGCCAAAAAGATTTTTATTAGAATTAATAAAATCTGTAAAAAATCAAACTTATACCAATTGGGAGTTATGTTTGGCGGATGGAAGTGATGAACCATTAAATTATCTTAATAAAATAATAAAAAAAGATGAACGAATAAAATATAAAATTTTAAAGGAAAATAAGGGGATATCTGAGAATACTAATGAAGCATTAAAATTAGTTAGCCGGAGACTACATAGCTTTGCTTGATCATGATGATTTATTACCAATGAACTCTTTGTTTGAAATTGTAAAAGTAATAAATGAAAATCCAGATGTAGAATATATTTTTACAGATGAGGATAAGTTTACAAATATTAGAAAAAAAACAAGATATGAACCGAATTTTAAACCAGATTATTCATTTGATACCTTAACAAGCTATAATTATATATGTCATTTTAGTATTTTTAAAAACACTCTAATTGATAAATTAGAGGGATTTAGGGATGAATTCAATGGAAGCCAAGATTATGACTTGATTTTAAGGGCTGTAGAAAATGCTAAAAAAATAGTTCATATACCTAAAATATTATATCACTGGAGAGTACACAAAAATTCAACTGCTGGTAATGCAGAGTCAAAACCATATTGCTATGATGCTGGTAAAAGAGCAGTTCAAGAACATTTGAATAGAAAAGGTTTAACACAAGCAAAAGCAGAATTTGGAGTAGCAATTGTTAGAAATAGAGTTGTTTATAAGATTAAAGAAAAATCTAAAGTAGGATTAATTTTATATTTACAAGATGACAGATTAGATTTGAATAAATTAAATGAAGACATTAATAGAACAACATATAAAAATTATGAAATATCATTATTGGTTACAAATGGCATAACAAATAAGCAAGGATATGAAAAATTAAGTGCAAATAATAAGGTAAAATCAATTAAAAAAATAGAAAAAAAGGATTTAATAAAAAAAATAAATATAATTGCAAAAGATATAGATGCTAAATATTTAATTATAGCAAAAGATATACAAGATATAAAAACTGAAAACTTTATTGAACAAATGTTAGGATTTATTCAAAGAGGTGATGTGGGGGTAATTTCACCAAGAATAATTTATAAATATTTAAGTTCACAATATAATGGTACAATTTACGGGATAGATAAAGATAAAATAGGATATTTAGATTATATTGATGTTGCAGGAAGTTTTGGATATATTACAAGAGGAGCCGTTGTTGAAAACTATTCAATAATAAAATCCGAATGCATAATGGTATCAAAAAAAGACCTAGAAAAATCAGATTATTTAAATGAAATAATGGATTATGAAGATGCAATTGCAAATTTATCATTTACATTATTTAAAAAACAAAATAAATTAAATGTGATTAATCCACATATAGAATTAGAAACATTAGAAATTACCCCAAAAGACGGAAAAAATAACTTCTATAAAAAATGGGAAAACGATTTAAAAACCCCAGATCCGAATTATAATATTAATCTAAAATTTGAAAAAAATAATCTATTTAAAATAAAACAAGAGAAAGTAGGAAAATAATAATGAAAATTGACATATTGATGGCAACATATAATGGAGAAAAGTATTTGAGACAACAAATAGATAGTATATTAAATCAAACTTTTAAAGAATTTAATTTAATAATATGTGATGATTGTTCAAAAGACAATACATGGAAAATTTTAGAAGAATACAAGGAAAAAGATGATAGAATAAAAATTATAAAAAATGAAATAAATTTAGGATATAATAAAAATTTTGAAAAGCTATTAGGATTTGTAACTTCTGATTATTTTATGCTATCAGATCAAGATGATTTTTGGTTGGAAAATAAAGTCGAGGAATCTTATAAAGAAATAACAACAAAAGGGTTAAATTTAGTATGTTCAGACTTAGAAGTTGTTGATGAAAATTTAAATACAATACATCCATCAATGTGGGAATTTTGGCCAGATTATAATATAAAAAATAAAATAAAAAAAGCTAGAGATTATAGAAGTTGCTTGATGACTAATTGTATTACTGGATGTACAACAATAATTAATAGTAAATTAATACCAAAGTTATTACCCTTACCAGGATATCCAATTGTACATGATTGGTGGATAGGATTAATTGCTGGTTCAGAAGGTGATATTGGATATATAGAAAAACCATTAATAAAATATAGACAACATGGCAATAACCAAATAGGATATGTTACTACAAAAACAATATATAAATATTCTGGAACTTTGAGATTACATCTAATTAATAATCATATACAAATTTTAGATGTATTGCAGAAAAGAAAAGAAGATTTAAATCCAAGGTTAGAAGAAATAGTTAATGAGGGAAAAAAATATTTACAATCAATTAAGAATACCAAAATAATGCGATTAAAAAATAAAAAAGCATTTAAAGAATTATACAAATATGAAGATGACTCATACATAAAACAAATAAATTTAATGTTCAATTACCCAGCATTAGCTAAAGTATATAGAGTTTTGTATGTTTTAAGAGTAAAATTATTTGATGAAAAGATTGGAGTAAAGAATTTGATAAAAAAGATTATAAAAACATATTTGCCTTCTTTATACAGTAAAATAAGCGAAAAAAGAATGAAAAGAAATATGGAACAAGAAGGTTTATTGACTTATAATTATGACGTAGACAAGGAAGAATACCAAGAAATTATGGAACAAATGTATAATAATTTTGAAAAACCAGAAAGTAAAGGTACATTTGTACCATATAATAAAGAAAAATATAAAAAAACAGAAAAGGATTTAAAAATTATATGCCACTATTTGCCACAATATCATGCATTCCCAGAAAATGAAGAATGGTGGGGAAAAGGGTTTACAGAATGGAGCAATGTTACAAAAGCTACACCTCATTTTATAGGACATATGCAGCCAAAACTTCCATACGATATTGGCTTTTATGATTTAAGCCAAAAAGAAAGTATAAAAGAGCAAATCAAATTAGCTAAAAATTATGGAATATACGGATTTTCAATATATTATTATTGGTTTAATAGGCATAGATTAATGGAAAAACCATTAGATATAATATTAGAAAACAAGGATTTAGATATAAATTTTTGTATAAATTGGGCAAATGAAAATTGGACTAAAAGATGGGATGGAGGAGATAAAGAAGTTTTAATAGCTCAAGACGATGATCCAGAAAAACTAATATATTGTATAAAGGATATGGAAAAATATATTAGGGATGAGAGATATATAAAAATAGATGGAAAACCATTAATTATCATATATAAGCCAACATTAATTCAAGACATAGATATAATGATTGATAACTGGAGAAAATATTTAAGAGAAGTCGGAATTGGTGAAGCATATATTATGGCTGTAAAAACATTTGATGTTACCGAAAAATATAAGAAGATTTTTGATGGATTTATTGAATTCCCTCCATTTGGCATGAAGATAAAGGTAATGAATAATAAATTTAAATTTTTTAATAATAAATTTAAAGGTGTTATATATAATTACAAAAAAATGGTAGATGAAAAAACATATTTAAGAGAATTTGATTACAAATTATATAGGGGAATATTCCCTGCATGGGACAACACACCAAGAAGACAATTTAATCCAGATATTTTTTGGGGGTCAACACCTAAACTATATGAAACATGGCTAAGCGATTTAGCAGAAGAAACAATAAACAATAATAAATTAGAAGAAAAAATGATATTTATAAATGCATGGAATGAATGGGCAGAAGGTGCATGTTTAGAACCAGATAGAAATTATGGATATGCATATATACAAGCAACAAGAAATGTCTTAGAAAAATATAAAATTAAGTAAGTAATAAATAATAATTTTATAAAAGGAGAACTTTATGAAAAAAAAAGTAATAATTACTACTTTTTTATTGTTAATATTAATATGTATGAGTATTCGAATTACTTTAGTTGAAAGTGAATCACAAGCTTCAATATTAAATATAGATAGTATTGATACAAACCAATCATTTATACAGATAAAAGGGTGGAAACTATCAACTATACCAAATACAAAAATAAATGTATTTATAGATGATATAAAGATTAATGAAAACTATATAGAATATTCATATAAATACGCATTAACCTCAATAGTAAAAGGATATGGTACAGCAGAAGAAAACCCAACTCCAAACTTTGATGTAAATATACCAATTGGTAGTTATAGTCAAGGTGAGCATAGAATAAAAATTCAATTTGTAACAGAAGATGAAGAAACAATATTAAAAACCGTAGAAGAAAATATTTTTATAGATAAAGGAATAAAATTTTATTTAAATATAGATACAAAATTAAATAACGAAATTTTTTATAAAAAAATACATATAGAAGGTTGGAAATTAGCAACAATTCCAGAAACAAAATTAAATGTGTATATAGATAATATAAAAGTAGATGAGAAATATATAAAATATTCATATAAATATGCATTAACCTCAATAGTAAAAGGATATGGAACAGCAGAGGAAAATCCAATACCAAATTTTGATATTGACATATTAACTGATGAGTATACACAAGGAAAGCATATTCTTAAAATTGATTTTTTAACACAAGATGAAAAAACAATTTTAAAAACTGTAGAAAATACTATATCAATTGACAAAGGAATAAAATCTTATTTAAATATAGATACAAAATTAAACAACGAAGTTTTCAATAAAAAAATACATATAGAAGGTTGGAAGTTAGCAACAATTCCTGGAACAAAATTAAATGTGTATATAGATAATATAAAAGTAGATGAGAAATGTATAAAATATTCATATAAATATGCATTAACCTCAATAGTAAAAGGATATGGAACGGCAGAGGAAAATCCAATACCAAATTTTGATATTGACATATTAACTGAAAAATATACTCATGGAAATCATGAAGTAAAAATTGATTTTGTATCAGAAGATGAAAAAACAATACTAAAATCAGTAAAAAATAATATAAAGATAGATAAATCAAAAAAATCATATTTAAATATAGATACAGATTTAAAAAATAGTATTTTTACATATAAAGGAATAAAAATAAAAGGTTGGAAATTAGCAACAGTACCAAATACAAAATTAAATGTGTATATAGATAATATAAAAGTAGATGACAAATATATAAAATATTCATATCAGTATGCATTAACATCAATTGTTAAAGGATATGGAGACGCAGAAGATAATCCTGAACCAAATTTTGACATTAATATCCCAATTGAAATAGTTCAGGATGGAAAGCATGCATTAAGAATAGAACTTGTTGATTCAACAGATGAAGTACTAAAAATTGTACAAAGTGATATTAATACAAAAAAAAGTTTTTTTCGTATTCACATAGAATCTATATTTAACCAAAACACAATTACAAATGAATTGCATACTATATCTGGCTGGCTAATAACGCATTGCAAGAATGAAAAAATTAGATTAATGATTGATGGTGAATATCAAGAAGAAAATTTTACAAGATTGTCAAGAAGTGACGTTTTAAGATACTTTAATAATGAATTTGATGAAGAAAATGAACAGCCAGGCTTTAGCACAGATGTAGATTTTTCAAAATTATCAATTGGACTACATCAAATTGCAATAAGAGTATTTGATGAAGAAGATAAAAAAATAGGAGAAGAAGTAATTTACATTTTTTTGAAGAAGAAAATAACTTATGAAGAAGGAACTTATGGAGTGAGCGGATATACTAAAGCAGGAGATTCTAGAGGTAGCGAATTAAAGTACTACAGATATGGAGATGGACCAAATGTATTTTTTGCAACTTTTTCAGTTCATGGCTTTGAAGATAATTGGGCACATGATGGTGCTGAATTAACTTATATTGCAAATCAATTTTATGAAAATTTAAAATCTAGTCATAAGTATGATGAAAAATTAGCAAATAAGTGGACTATTTATATTTTACCAATGGTTAATCCAGATGGACAAACATATGGATATACAAATAATGGGCCAGGTAGAACAACAATGTATAGTAGTGCTCCTGAAAATAAAGGAATAGATTTAAATAGATGTTGGAAATACTCTGGATTTAACAGTAATGCTTCATCTAGAAATTATGAAGGAACTGCTGCATTTCAAGCTTTTGAAGCTCAATATTTAAGAGATTTTTTAATAAGTCATAAATCAAAAAATGGACAAACAGTTCTAGTAGATTTACATGGCTGGCTACAACAATTTATAGGTGATAGGGAAGTTGGAATGTATTATGCAGTACAATTCCCAGAAAATAATGGATACTCAATGGATAAGTATGGAGATGGTTATTTAATTAATTGGGCACGTACAGCATTAGCGAGTAATGGAAGAATTGCAAAAGCTGCATTAATAGAATTACCAGGTGAATGCTATAACCATCAAGCAGTACTAAATAGAAATTTTGCAGGTAAATATATTCAAGCAACACTATCAATGCTAAATGGAATTATATAGAAAAGGAAATTAGATGAAAAAAGCAAAAATTATAATAACTAGTTTTTTAATTATATTGTTAGTAATAATATTTTTCTTTTTGTGCAATACTTTTGATTTTAAACATTCTCAAAATATAAAAACAAATGAAGAAGAGGAAATTGTCAAATTGAAAAATGCACAAGGAATCAGTGGAAAAAACGAATTATATGAAGTTGTAAATATCACTCAAAGTGAAAAAACACTAGCAGTAAAGGAAAACGTAAAATTTAGAGTTGCACTAGTAGGAATGATAAAAGATAGTAAACCTAAACTAGAAGAACTAGACGATATAATAAAAGACAATTCATTTAAAAGAACAGGAATATATGTTAATGAAAAATCTAGAAAAAAATTTTTAGATTTAATTAATAAATATGCAATAGGGAAATATGAATTTGATACAGATGGTTTTTTAATAAAAATAGATGATAATGAAATAAATGAAAATGATAAAAAAATATTAAAAAAGATAAATTCAAATGAGGTATTTATAATAGATTTTTCAAGTATATATTATGCAGTTGATGACGTAACAGGAGAAATTGTAGATATTCCATTCGAAAACATGGATCCATATCAAATATCTATAGTTTATAAAATGGAAAATCAAAATTTAATATTTATAACAAATAATATAAAAGGTAAAATAACTGATGAAGAAATATTTAAAGAAATATTTGGTAATTGAACTAAAATATACTAATTGACAAAAGATAAAAATAATTATAGAATAAAAAGCAGGGAAATATAGGAGAATATAGATGTATTTAGAAAAAATAAATTTGAAGAATGAAAAAGCATTAAAAATTTTAACAATATCAATATATATTATATCTGTAATATTATATGAATTCGGAATTTGCAATGGACATGTCCCAGAAGAAAATGTTCAAGGGGTTTCTTTTTTTCATAATTTTTCATTGGCAAGAATAGTGATATATGTTGTTTTTTTTGCAGTATTGTTTAAATATATAAACATATTTATAAAAGAGGCGATAGATACATTTAAATACAAAAGCAAAAAGATATTATTAGCAATATATATTCCTATTGCAATAATTATAGGAATATATGTTTTGATTTGCTGGGTTTCTATTTATAAAGCACAAACAGTGATACTAGCGTTGCTAATGGGATCCATATTCATTATTTATGTATCTTCAGATTATATAAAAAATGTGATAGTAACAGTGATGACACTAGGTATTATTTTTACAATTACAACAGATTTCCATCATGCAATTGATGAAAAGAAACATATGATGTCTGCAGTCAATATAGCAAATGGAAACTTTGATTATGTTAAAAATCCTTTAAATGAACCAGCTTATAATAATATAATTTTCAATTGTGACATAGATTCATTTATACAATTTTATGGCAAAAAATATGAACCTAATTTAACAAATGAATGGAATAGAAATGAAGATACGGAAATTTATTATATATGCTCATCGCCAGCTGAATACAAGCCTATATTATATATTCCATCAGTAGCTGGAATTATATTTGCAAAATTACTAGGAGGAAGTATTGCAGATGTATATATTATGGGAAGACTATTTAATTTAATATTTTACGCAATATTAGTAATAATTATATTAAAAACTTTACCATATAAGCAAAAATTATTTTATATAATATATATGATTCCATTTACTTTACTAATATCTGCTTCTTATTCTGTTGATGGAATATGTATAGGAATATTAGGAATATTTATAGCATATTGTTTGAATTTATCAGAAAAAGAATTTAAAACTATAAAATTAAAGCAAATACTAATATTAATGGGACTCTTTATGCTATGCTTAATAGTTAAAAATTTTGCATATTGTACAATACTGTTATTTATATTGGTTTTACCAATATTTAAAATATTAAAAAACAATAAAAAAAGTTTGCCTTTTCTAATAACAATTATACTAATTGCTATTTTAATTTGTGGAATAATGATGGTAAATAAATTCACTGATGTACAATTATCAGAAGGAGATCCAAGAGGTGGAAATACAGATGTATCAGGACAAATAAATTTTCTAGTTAGTTCACCTAAAAATATTTTTATTGTTGGATTTCAACACATAGCTAATTCATTATTAAATTACAATTGGTATACTTATCTAAATCATAGTACTTTTTTTGGAAAGTATTCATCACAGATATTCTTTTTAGAATTAATATTTATACTATATGTAAGCTTAACTGATTATGATGATAGAATAAGCAAGCGAGTTAGTATAGTATCAGTATTAACATTTTTTGTTGTGTATTGTACAACAAGTTTTATGCTATATTTAACATTTACTCCGGTAGGAACTATAAACATAACAGGGTATCAACCAAGATATATAACACCAGTGTTACCTATTATACTAATGATTATAAATAATAAAAGATTTAATAGTAAAAATACCAATGACAATATTAATATTGCGACAAATATCAATTTAATTTTAGGACTATTTACAATAATAGATTTAATATGTTTAACACAAATAAGCTAAAATGAGAGGAAATGAATGATGAAAGTATTAATAATTATACCAGCATATAATGAAGAAAAAAATATAGAAAAAACGGTAAAAGATATTAAAGAAAATACCAATTATGATTATGTAGTAATAAATGACTGCTCAAAAGATTTGACAGAAGAAGTTTGCAGGAAAAACAATTTTAATATGTTATCTTTACCAGTAAATTTTGGACTAACAAGTGGAATTCAACTTGGAATGAAATATGCATATAAAAATGATTATGATATAGCAATACAATTTGATGGAGATGGTCAACATCAAGCTAAATATATAACAAATCTAGTAAAAAAAATAGAGGAAGATAATATTGATATAGCAATAGGTTCAAGATTTGTAAGTGAGAAAAAGCCAAAAACAATGAGAATGTTAGGAAGTAATTTGATTTCACTTGCAATAAAACTAGTAACATGGAAAAAAATAAAAGATCCAACTTCTGGAATGAGAGCATATGGACCAAAAGCTATAGATGAGTTTATAAATAATAATAGTTTAACGCCAGAACCTGATACAATAGTTTATATGATAAAGAAAGGGTTTAAAATAGAAGAAATACAGGTAGAAATGAAAGACAGAGAATTTGGAGAAAGTTATCTTAATCCAATAAAATCAGTAAAATACATGATTAATATGATACTTTCAATTATATTTATAAGATCAATAACTAGAAAAAGAAAATGAGGTGAGATTAATGTCAATAACTCTTAGAATAATATTAATACTAAGTTCGTTCTTATCTTTCTTATTATGTGTAACAAAAATAAAAAAATCTCAGTTAAAAGTAGAAAATTCCGTAGTTTGGATGTTAGGAACAATACTTTTAATATTGATGAGTATATTTTCAAATGTAGTAGAATGGCTTGCTTCAAATATGGGGTTTGTGGCACCAGTCAATTTTGTGTTTTTAATTATTATAGCTTTTTTACTAATACAAGTATTTATAGACAATTTAAGAATAACTCAACTAAATGAAAAAATTAAAGATTTAAGTCATTATATAGCATTAAAAGAAAATAAAAAAGCAGGAGAGAGAAATGATGGAAAATATTAAAATATATGTTGCAACACATAAAAAGTTTGAAATTCCAAAAGAAGAAATATACATACCAATAAGAGTTGGAGCAGCTTTAAATAAAGAGAGCTTTGGATATTTAAGAGATGATTCTGGAGATAATATATCAGTTAAAAATAAGAATTTTTGTGAATTAACAGCTACCTATTGGATTTTGAAAAATGATAAATCAGATATAGTTGGTTTAACACATTATAGAAGGTATTTTTTTAAAAAATGGAAAAATAATAAAATATCCAATATTATAAATAGAGAAGATATAGAAAAAATATTAAATAAAAATGATATTATTGTACCAAATTCCACTTTTATAATAAAACACAATGTTGAGAAATCTTGGGAAAAAACTCATATGAAAAAAGATTATGATGAATGTAGGAAAGTTATTTCTGAAAAATATCCTGATTATATAGAAGCATTTGATAAATTTGGAAAAGGAAAATTTTTATTTTTATGTAATATGTTTATTGCACGAAAAGATATTTTTGATTCTTATTATAACTGGTTATTTGACATTTTATTTGAACTGGAAAAAAGGATTAATATAGATGATTATGATGATTATAATAAAAGATTATATGGATTTTTATCAGAAAGATTATTTAACGTATGGTTGATAAAGCATAATGAATTAAAAATAAAAAAAATGCCTGTATATAATACTGATAGAAGACCTTATAATCAATACTTAATGATTAACTAAGAAAGAGAGATAATAATGATAAGTAAGTCTGGTTTTACATGGAATATGGTGGGGAGTATTATATACTCTATATTTAATGCTATAATTTTAGCGTTTTGCACTAGATTAAATGGAGTAGAAATTGCAGGAATATTTGCTATTGCATATGCAACTTCTCATATTATGAATTCGCTAGGAGATTTTGGAATTAGAATTTTTCAAGTAACTGACACAAAAAAGAAATATTCATTTTCTGATTATTTTTCATCAAGAATTATATCTATAGTAATAATGATTGTATTTAGTATAATAATAGCTTTATTTAGTGGATATAAATCTACAAAACTTGCAATTTATATGGCTTTAATAATATACAGAATAATTGATAATTTTAGTGAAACCATCCAAGCCGAATTTCAAGTTAATGATAGATTGGATTTAGGTGGAAAATCACTTGTATATAGGAATATTACAGCTATTATAGTATTTGCACTTATTAATTTGATAACAAAAGATATAATTCTATCTTGTGTTGGAATGGCTTTGGCAAATTTATTAGTATTTTTTGCTTTTGATATTAGGACTTTAAAAAAGATTAACATGGAAAAAATAGTTATTAAATTTAGCAAGGCAAAAGAGATTATTAAAGAATGTATTCCTATAGGTGTAGCGACTGTTTTAAATGTCTATGTCATAAACGCTGTAAAATATGCAATAGATAAAATAAATGATTATAGAATGCAGACCTATTTTAATATTATATATATGCCAACTTTTGCTATAAATTTGATAAGCATTTTTTTAATAAAACCGTTTTTAAAAATGTTTGGTGAATATTGCAATAATGAAGAATATAAAAAACTGTTTGATATAATAAAAAAAATAATAATAATGTTGATAATATCAACATTAATTATAGAAATTGTATGTTTTTTTGTAGCTGTTCCATTATTAAATATTTTTTATGGTGTTGAAATAGATGAATATAAAACAGATTTAATGATTTTGATTATATCTGGATTATTATATTCGATATGCAATTTGTTTTTTAATATATTGGGGGCTATGAGAAAACAAAAATACATAGCAGTGCTTTATATAATAATATCTGTTTTTGCATTTATAGTACCTAATCTTATAGTAGAAAAATATGGTATGCGAGGAGCCGTAATTTCTAACGTTATGATAATGTTTGTATTATGCATGTTATTTATACTTTTTTTTATAAAAGGAATTAATGATAAAAGAAAGGAAGAAAAAAATGAAGAAGTATGATTATTTAATTGTAGGTGCAGGATTGTTTGGAGCAACATTTGCATATGAGATGATAAAAAAGGGTAAAAAATGTCTAGTATTAGATCGAAGAAATCATATAGGTGGTAATATTTATTGTGAAAGAATAAATAATATTAATGTCCATAAATATGGTGCACATATATTTCATACAAATGATAAAAAAATATGGGAGTATGTAAATCAATTTGTGGAATTTAATAATTATATAAATTCTCCAGTTGCAAATTATAAAGGCGAAATATATAATCTTCCATTTAATATGAATACTTTTTCAAAATTATGGGGAGTTGTAACTCCAAAAGAAGCAAAAGAAAAGATTGAAAAACAAAAATTAGAGTTTAATATTAAGGAACCAAAAAATTTGGAAGAACAAGCAATATCACTAATTGGAAAAGATATATATATAAAATTAATAAAAGAGTATACAGAAAAACAATGGGGAAAAGAATGTAAGGAATTACCAGCATTTATAATAAAAAGACTTCCAGTAAGATTTACTTATGATAACAATTATTTTAATGATAGATATCAAGGAATACCAATGGGGGGATATAATGTTATTATTGAAAAGATGTTGGAAAATGCTGATGTAGAATTAGGAGTAGATTATCTTAAAAATAAAGAAAAATATAGTAATCTAGCAGATAAAATTTTATATACAGGAATGATAGACGAATATTTTAATTATAAACTTGGAAATTTAGAATGGCGTTCTCTAAAATTTGAAAATGAAATATTAGAAGATGAAGATAATTATCAAGGAAATGCTGTTGTAAATTATACAAGTCATAATGAGAAATATACTAGAATAATAGAACATAAACATTTTGAGTTTAACAAATGTAAAGGAACGGTTATTACAAAAGAATATCCAATGAATTGGAGAATAGGAGATGAAGCATATTATCCTGTTAATGATGATAAAAATAATATATTATTTATTAAATATAAGGAGCTAGCACAAAAAGAAGAAAATGTAATATTTGGTGGAAGACTTGGAAATTATAAATATTATGATATGGATAAAGTAATAAATGCAGCCTTAGAAATGGTAAAAAAACAATGAATTTAGGAGAAATAAAATGAAAACGATAGCTATTTTTTCAGGATATTATTTACCACATTTAGGAGGTGTGGAAAGATATACGTATAATTTAGCAAAAAAATTAAACAATTTAGGTTATAAGATAATAATTATTACCTCAAGGTATGATGAAAAACTAAAGGAAATAGAAAAAACTGAATATGCAAAAATTTATAGATTACCTACATATAAAATTTTTAAAGAGAGATATCCAATAAACAGAAGAAACAAAAATTTCAAAATCATGTTTGAACAAATAAAAAAAGAAGAAATTGACTATTCTATTATTCAAACTAGATTTTGGACAACATCATATTTTGCATCAAAATTTATAGCTAAGAATAAAATTCCTGCATGTTTAATAGAACATGGAAGCACACACTTTACTGTAAATAATAAAATTTTGGACAAATTTGGAGAAATATATGAACATATTCTAACAAGTTGTTTAAAAAAGAATATAAAAGATTTTTATGGGGTTTCAAAAAAATGTACTGAATGGTTAAAGCATTTTAAAATAAAAGCTAAAGGAGTATTTTATAATTCAATAGATATTTCTGAAGGTGAAAAATATAAAAAATATATAAATAAATCTAAAGATAAAATAATAATAACATATATAGGAAGAATGATAGAAGAAAAGGGAGTTTTAAAATTAATAACGGCATTTAAACAATTAGAAAGGAAATACAATAATATAGAATTAAATTTAGCTGGTTCTGGTCCAATATTACAAAGAATAACAGAAGAAAATAGAAATGAAAAAAGTATAAGAATATTAGGAAAAATCTCACATGAAGAAGTATTGAAATTATTAGGTCAAACAACAATTTTTATAAATCCATCTGCATTCCCAGAAGGTTTACCAACATCAATATTAGAAGCAGGAATGATGAAATGTGCAGTTATTGCTACTCCAATGGGAGGAACTACAGAGATTATATCTAATGATGAAATTGGTTATATATGTGGCTTTGAAACGAATGATATATTAGAAAAACTTGAAAAGTTAATACAAAATGAAGATGAGATATTTAAACTAAGTAATAATATTTATGAAATAATACAAAAAGATTTTTCTTGGGATAATACTGCTAAAAAAATATCTAAAGTTATAGAAAATAATTAATTAGAAAACTTTTCCATTGACAATAATCTATAATAAAGTATAGTTATAATAAACAATTAAAATAAAAAATAGAAAGGAATGGCAAAATGGAAAAAGGAAATAAATTTTTTTATTGTAAGGATAAAATTATTTTTAGTTTTATAATATTATTTTTTGTATTTCTGCATTCTTTATATATTAGTAAAGTCGTAGCTAATGAGCAACACTATCTGTTACAAATAGATACAAATCTAGAAAATGCAGAATTTGATCATAATGGAATACATATTGAAGGCTGGAAATTAGCAACAGTAGCAGATACAAAATTAGAAGTTTATCTAGACAATAAAAAAATAGATGAAAACTATATAAAATATTCATATAAATATGCATTGACATCAATAGTAAAAGGTTATGGAAATGC
>AUXO010818658.1_pt1 | contig 18755 bp, 20 predicted proteins | sample 768731 | NCBI WGS metagenome assembly AUXO01 (sample SAMN02715735, study PRJNA202380) | gut metagenome | biome: sheep rumen | host: Ovis aries | place: New Zealand: Palmerston North
CAAATATTGTTATTCGCAATAAGCAACAAGAAAGAATTGGTAAAATTGAATTAGATTATGATCAAGATAATCCAAGATATCAATTTGATTTTGATGATAGTAGTTATAAAATAAAAATTGAATATAATAATAAAATTACAAAGAAAACAAAAGAATCATTTAATTCTAAATTAATATTAGATATTGATATTAGAAAAGATAAAAAAACTATCTTAAAGGGTACAGTTAACTTCCAATCAAAAGTTAATAATAAACCAAAAATCGAAGAAGAAATAGAAAATATAATCTTCGCAAGAGATTTAACAGAAGAACAAAGAGAACAACTAAAGAATATTCAAAGAAATAGATTACAATCAAGTATATTATAGGAGGGTATTATGGCAAGAAAAAAGAAAGAAAAAGAAATAAAATTTGATGAAGTAGAATCAGTAAAACACAAAAAGTACTCTTGGTATCCACAAGATTCAACAGATTTATTATTGGTTATAGCTTTTGTATCTCTTCTAGTACTAACAGTAATTCTAGGTGTAAAAGTAAAGAATACAAAAGAAGACTTAAAAGAACATGTTCGTGCTAATATAGTAATTCCGGTTTTAGGTGCAGGAACAAGAAGTGATATAAGTGTTGATGTAGCTAATATGAAAAAAGGCGAGGAAAAAGAATATATCTTTAAAGTAAGTAATAGTAAAGAAGATAATATAAATCCAGAAGAAGTAATTTATAATGTTGTTTTTGGATATGAAAAGAATATTTCTATTGAAGTAACAAAGAATGATTCAGAAGAAAATGTCTTAGATAAAGATAAAAAAATAAAAGATAATAAATTACAAAAAGATGAAAAACAGGAAGATGTCTATAAGGTAAAAATTAAAGCCTTAAAAAACACTAAAAAGAAGCAGTTAATAGACATTACAGTAGTTAGTTAGAAAGGTCAATGTAAATTGACTTTTCTTTTGTTTTATGGTATAATATAGAACGTTTTAAGGAGTTTGGTTATGAAAGACGAAAAAATAGTCATTCAAAAAAATGGCATTGATGTTGAGTGTGAAATTGTCTTTACTTTCGACTCTCCAGATACTGAGAAAACATACATCGGATATACTGATCATTCAATCGGCAAAAATGGTAGAAAAAATATCTATGTATCATCATATGATCCAGTATTAGGAACAGGAAAGTTAGAAGATTTAACTGACGAGCGTGAAATAGAAATGGTACAACGAGTATTTAAAATGATAAAGGGTTCAAAGTAATATACGAGAGGTGTTAGAGATGGATAATTATTGGAAAGAGTTAAGAAAAAACGTTAGAACTTACAAGAAAACTTTAGAAGCAAACAAAATAAAAAGACAAATGTTAGAAGAAATGAAAAAACATTTAAGTGAAGAAGAATATTTAAGACAATTAGCTATTCTTGATGAAGAAAGTACTAAGGTTACTAATCTATTAGTAGAAGCAAAAGAATTATTAGATACTCCTAAGAAAAGTGATAGATATTTCGAAACTATATCTAAATTAGTAACTTTATATAATGAAACTGATGATCCTAAATTCAAGAAAGTAATTAGTGAAGAAATTCAAAACAAAAGAACAGAATTAATTAATAGTTATGCTAAATTACCTGAAGAAGCAAATACATCTTTAAATAACTTATATGCATCAGTTGAATTAGTAGAAGATAAAGAACTAGATAAAATTAGTAAACAACAAGAGATGTTTGAGGATATCATTAGAGAATATAACGAAAGAAAAGCTACTTTAATGCATAAAGTTGGTCTATCTTATGAAGATGCTAATGGAGAAAACTTACGTAAAGAATATAATCAAGAATTAAAAGAAATAAATGAAGAAATTGCTATATTCGAAAAGTATTTAAATAGAGTTAATGATAAATACACAGTACGTGCAAGATTAGTAAAAGAAGCAAATGCTGCTAAAGTATCACCTAAAGCATATGAAAATATGTTAAGACATACAAATAGAGAAGAAGAGTTACAAAAACTATTAATCTCTAATAATATGGCTAGTGTTGCTGCTCGTATTAAAGAAGTAAATAATATTTCTTTAGAAGAAAAAGAAAAATATCAAAAGAAAATCAAACAATACTTAAGAAAAAGAACAGTAGCAGCAAAACCTGTAGAAGCAGAGAAAAAAGAAATTGAAGTAAAACCAGTAGTAGAAGTAAAAGAAGAACCAAAGGTTTTAGAAAATAAAGTAGAAGAACCAGTAGAAGATAGTGATTTTACAAAAGAAGCAATAGAAGAAAAAATTAAAGAATTACCAAAAGTAGAAGAAGAGCCAGTTTATAAAGTTATTAAAAAACCTTATAAGAAAGTTGAATCTACTGAATCTACAGATGCTAATTACGGATATAAAACAATAATTAGTAACTTAGTTAGAGGATTAGAACCTAAGAAATACGATGGTATTGGATATAAAATAGAAAATATCAAAGTAAAAGAAAACTTCAAAAAAGAAGTAAAAACAGGTAATTATCTATATAACTTAGTACATGTAGTTCCAGCAATAGTAAAAGTTCCATTTATAGGAATTCAAAAGATTGCTAATAAATTCTTATATCGTAGTTCTGCTAAAAGAAGAATGAAAATAATTAAAGATCGTTTAAATAATCTTCCTGAAAGAGATTTAGATATCTTATTAAAAGAATATAAAAATCATGTTGAAGAAGAAAGATACGGAACTGGATTAAATGTACTAATAAAAGAAAGATTAGAAGAATATACAACTGATAAAGTTAATAAGATTAATGCTCGTATCGAGAAAAACTACAAAGACTTATTTAGAACAATGAAAAAAGTAAATGTTGCTGAAGAAAAAGCAAGAGATAAGTCATTAAGTGATGATGAAAGATATGAATACATTCAATACAAGAATGAAATATTAAAAGGAAAAGCTGATGTAGTTGCTAGTGTTCGTAAAGATTATAACGAAGCTAAAAATATTCTAGCTAGTGGAATGGACAGTTTCACTAAAGCATCAAAGATTGAATCTATTAAAAATAATTATGTAGGTTATCGTTTCTCAAAAGAATATAATCTAGATACTGATTTATTAAAAAGAGAAGCAGAATTAGAAAGAGCAGAAAAAGCTGCAATTCAATCTGGAAATGATGAAATGGCTTTAAGAATATTCATTGAAAATGAAAAACTATTAAGCAATAATACTAAGATTAGTAAGAGTATTTTAGGAGAACGTTCTACAGGTAAAAAATACTATATGCCATTAGTAGAATCATTAGAATCTCCTAAGAAAATGTACGAAAGAAAAAATCAAGTTGTTTATGGTAATGATGTAACAGAAACCGTAAAAGACTATGAAGAAAGACCTAGAATATATAAAAGATAAAAGGATTTTTTGAAAATCCTTTTTTCTTTACATTAAAAACATTAAACCTTATAATATATAATATAGAGGAGTGTATAAAAATGAAAAAGGTTATGACTTTAAGTGTAGCCAAAGCACTACTATTTGGAACAATTATTGATCTAATTATTTCATGTGTAGTATCAATATATTCATTTGATGTAATAAAAGCTTTTTCTGACGGACAAATTGCTTTAACAAGAGGAAAAGTTATAATAGCGGTATTTCCAAGTTGTTTTATTATTTTAGCCTCAGCTCTAGTAGCCTTTACATTTTTATCTATTAAATCAATAAGAAAAGAATCATAATGGGGTGTTAATATGATATCTTCATCATTACTATTAATTTCAATACTCCCTGTATTTATTTTAGGTTTCTATATCTATAATAAAGACAGAAACAAAGAGCCATTAAGTATAATTGCTAAATTATTTGTTGGTGGAGTTTTATCTTGTCTACTCACATTATTTATATCAGTTTTATTGTATTTCATATTTCCGTTCTTTAATATGGAATCACAACAACTATCATTAGCAGAACTATTAGTTCAAGTTTTTATTGGAGTAGCATTAATAGAAGAATCTAGTAAATGGATATTTTTATATTTATTTTCATATAACGATAAAGAGTTTGATGAATTATATGACATGATAGTATACGGTGCTTTCGTCGCATTAGGATTTGCATGCATAGAAAATATAATGTATGTCATGGAAGGTGGAATAACAACTGGAATACTAAGAGCGATATGTGCAGTTCCAGGACATGCCTTTGATGGCGTATTCATGGGTTATTATTTAGGACTAGCTAAGATTGCAGAACTAAATGGTAGGGCAGATTTAAAAAAGAAAAACATGATCATGAGTTTATTAGTTCCAATGTTCTTACATGGAATATATGACTTCTGTGCACTATCAGGAAAAACAACTCTAGTATTATCATTCTTTGCATTTGTAATAATGCTTTATGTATATGCAATTAAACGAATTAATAAAACAGCACAAATAACTAAGAAAATTAAATATCGTAATACTTTTTGTCCGAGATGTGGTAGAAAAGTAGATTCTGATTATTGCCCAATGTGTGGATTTAAGAATGGCTAGAATAGTCATTTTTTTATTGACAAGATAAATTAAATTGCATACAATTTAATTAGGAGAGAAAATAATATGAAATTATATGATATCGTTGTAAAAAACAGAAAAGATGAAGATGTATCTTTAAATGATTTTGAAGGAAAAGTATTAATTATTGTAAATACTGCTACAGGATGCGGATTTACACCTCAATATAAAGCACTTGAAGAATTATATGAAAAATACCATGAGAAGGGATTAGAGGTATTAGACTTTCCTTGTAATCAATTTGGTCATCAAGCACCAGGAGAGGGTGATGAGATTCATGAGTTCTGCGTTGCTAAATACCAAACACAATTTGATCAATTTAAAAAAATTGATGTAAATGGTGAAAATGAAAGCCCAGTATTTACTTTCTTAAAAGAAAGTGGAGTAAAAGAAACAATTAATGGAATGAAAAATAAAATCACTATGAAAGGTATTGAAAAGATAAGTTCTACCTGCAAAAAAGAAAATGATATTAAATGGAACTTTACTAAATTTTTAGTAAACCGTAACGGAGAAGTTGTAGGAAGATATTCACCAATTGAAAGTCCTATGATTATGGAAAGTGAAATAGAAAAACTAATATAAGGAGGTACAACATGTATGACATTATAATAGTAGGTGCAGGACCTGCTGGCCTAACAGCGGCAATCTATGCTCTACGTGGAAACAAGAAAGTACTAGTATTAGAAAGTAAAACATATGGTGGTCAAATAGTTAATGCTAGTAAAATTGAAAACTATCCAGGTATCCAAGAGATAAGTGGCTTCGATTATGCAACTGCTCTATATAATCAAGTAACATCTCTAGGTGGAGAAATAAAGTTTGAAGAAGTAACAAAAATAGAAAAAGATAAATCAGTTATAACTACATCAAATACATATCAAGCTAAAAGCGTAATTATCGCAACAGGAGCTGAAAATAAAAGATTAGGAGTTCCAAAAGAACAAGAATTTGTAGGCAAAGGAGTATCTTATTGCGCTACATGTGATGGTAACTTCTATCGTAATAAAACTGTTGCTGTAGTAGGTGGAGGAAACACTGCTTTAGAAGATGCTATTTACTTATCTAATATAGCAGAAAAAGTATACTTAATTCATAGAAGAGACTCTTTCCGTGGAGAAGATGCTTACGTAGAAGAACTAAAGAATAAAGATAATGTAGAATTTATCTTAAATAGTAATGTCGTAGGATTAAATGGAGAAAACTTATTAGAAAGTATTGAAGTAGAAACAGAAGGAAAGAAAAATACATTAAATGTAAATGGCTTATTTATTGCAGTTGGGCAAAAACCAAATAATGATAGATTTAGTAATGTAGTCGAATTAGATAATGGTTATATTGCATCAACTGATGGAGTACATACATCTACTACTGGTATTTATGTAGCAGGAGATACAAGAGTAAAAGACTTAAGACAACTTACAACAGCAGTATCTGATGGAGCAATTGCTGCAACTACAGCTATGAAAGAGATGAAATAATGGATAATTTAAAACTAGAAAATCAATTATGTTTCCCATTATATGCAGCAAGTAAAGAAATAATTAGAAAATATCGCCCATTACTAGATAGAATAGACTTAACGTATACTCAGTACATCACTATGATGGTCTTATGGGAAGAAAAAGAAGTAAATGTAAAATCTTTAGGAGAAAGATTATTCTTAGACTCTGGAACACTTACTCCATTATTAAAAAAGTTAGAATCAAAAGGTTATATTACTAGAAGTAAGAATACAAAAGATGAAAGAAACTTAGTAGTAAGAATAACCAAAGAAGGAATGAACTTAAAAAGTGAAGCATCTTCTATTCCAGAAGAAATAGGAAGCTGTATAAATTTAACAAAAGAAGAAGCATATTCCTTATATCAAATACTATATAAAATATTAGATCAAAAAGAAGTATAAAGAATACTTCTTTTTTTATTTGAAAGTATGTTGACTATCTTCTAAAAGTAGAGTAATATGATATTAACAAAATGTTAATAAGAAAATATAGGAGGTTAACATGAAGATAAGAGAAAAGAAAATTGAAGAGTTAAAAAAGATAAAGAAATTACTAATTGTAATTGATATGGTTAATGGTTTTGTAAAAGAAGGCCCATTAGCAGCAGCAAGTATTCAAAGAATAATACCTGAAAATAAAAGATTAGTAGAAGAATTCATAGAAAGTGATGATAGTGCTGTAGCATTCATTCGTGACTCACATACAAAAGATGCCGTTGAATTTAATGTGTTTGGTGCTCATTGTCTAGAAGGTTCTATTGAGTCAGAACTAGATGATGCACTAAAACCATATGAAAGTGACGCATTAGTATATAAGAAGAATTCTACAAACTTTGTATTTGCTCCTTCTTTCCAAGAAGATATTGCAAATATGACAAATCTAGAAGAAGTTGTATTAAATGGATGTCTATCAGACTATTGTGTTAAAAACGGAGGAATTACATTACGTAACTTATTTGATCAACAAGACCGTAATATCAAGATTTATGTAGAAGAAGATGGAATTGATACATTTGATGCCCCAAATCATAATAGAGATGAAGAGACAGAACATGCACTAAGAGATATGGCAAATAATGGTTTAATCAGAATTAAAAGATGGGAGAGAAAATAATGAAGAAACTAAATGACACAATGTTATGTGATGACTATGAAATGAAAATGGGTCAAACATACTTTGATGCAGGCGAGAAAGATACGGAAGTAGTATTCGATGTATTCTTTAGAAGAAATCCATTTCAAGGAGGTTATACAATCTCTGGTGGATTAGATAACATAATCGACTATATCAATGACTTTCATTTTGATGAAGATGATATCGAATACTTAAGAAATACAAATAATTATAGTGAAGAATATTTAGACTATTTAAAAAATATTAAATTCACTGGTGATTTATACGCAATACCAGATGGAACACCAATATTTCCAAATGAACCAGTAATTACAATTAAAACAAAAGTAATTGAGGCCCAATTATTAGAAACTGCAATATTAGCACACTTTAATCACGCATCTTTAGTTACCACAAAAGCAAAAAGAGTAACTGAAGCAGCAGATGGTAGAAGTGTTATGGAGTTTGGTGCTAGACGTGCCAGAGGTACAGCATCTGCATATGAGGCAAGTAAATATGCAATAGTTGGAGGATGCTCTGGAACAAGTAATGTTAAAACAGCTAAAGACTTAGGAATTAATGCCTTAGGAACAATGGCACATTCACTAATTACTTTCTATAATGATGAGAGAAAAGCTTTCTTAGAGTTTGCTAAATCAAATCCAACAAACTGTCTATTCCTAGTAGATACATATGATACTCTAAATAGTGGTGTACCTAACGCTATATGGGTTGCAGATAATTATCTAAAACCAAATAATATTCCTTTTAAAGGAATTCGTATTGATAGCGGAGATTTAGCATACTTATCAAAAGCTGCAAGACAAATGTTAGATAACGCTGGATATAAAGATGCTCAAATCTGTTTATCAAATGGCTTAGATGAACATACAATAACATCCCTTATCTATCAAGGTGCTCAATTTGATTCACTTGGAGTTGGAGATAATATTGCTGCCTCAAAAGATAGAGTAGATGGAGTATATAAATTAGTTGCAGTAAAAGAAAATGAAAACTATATTCCAAGATTAAAAGTAAGTAATGATACAGTAAAAACAATTAATCCAGGATTTAAAAAAGTAATCCGTTTCTATGATAATGAAACAAACTTCGCACTAGCTGACGTAATAGCCCTTCGTGATGAGACAATACCAACTGATAAATACACATTAATTGATCCGAGTGATGAATGGAAACAAAAAGAAATTACAAACTATACATTTAAAGAATTACAAGTACAAGTATTTAAAGATGGAAAACAAATATATGATATGCCAAATGTATTTGAAAGAAAAGAATATTGTACAAAACAAGTAGAAACATTATACCCAGAAATTAAACGTCTAGAATATCCTCATGAGTATTATGTAGATTTATCTGAAAAACTACTTAAAGTAAAGAAAGAATTAATTGAAGAACATAGACAAGGAGGAAATGATGAGAAAAGAAAAGTTAGAGGAATTGAATAATAAAATAGAAAGAATAAAGACTAAATCAATTATTAGAACTTATAGTCAAAATTTTTTCTTAGCCTTAGAAAACTACGAAGTAGAACTTAATAACGGAAAAAAGATGTTAAGAGAAAAAATGGTTAAGAAAAATGGAACTGGAGATGCCGCAATCATTCTTCCTATGTTAAATGAACGAGATGTAATGATTACAGTTGAACCCAGGGTATTCACAAAAAGAACAGTAGGTGTAGGATTAACTGCTGGTTATATTGAAGAAGGAGAAACACCAATTGAAGGCGCTAAAAGAGAACTATATGAAGAAATAGGATGTAATGATGCAAACCTTGTAGAAGTTGGTGGATTCTATCAAGACCCAGGTGTTACTAGTGCCTACATTCATTGCTTTATCGCAACAGACTTAGATGCATTTGAAGATAGACACTTAGATAAAGATGAAGTAATTGATAATATGACAGTATCTATTGATGAACTAGAGGAGTTAATTGATCTAGGTTATATAGAAGATGCATCAACTCAGTTAACTATTTATAAAGCTTTAAAATATTTAAGGAGATAATTATGTTTAATGCTATTGAACAAACAAAAAAGATAATTGAATATATAAGAAATTATTATAAAGAAAATAATATAAAAGGTGCTGTAATAGGAATTAGTGGAGGAAAAGATAGTGGTGTAGTAGCTGCATTATTTGCCAAAGCATTAGGACCTGAAAACGTAGTAGGTATAACTATGCCATGTGACTCTTTAGAAACAGATAAAAAAGATGCTAAATTAGTAGCAGATAAATACGGATTTGAGTTAATCGACGTAGACCTAACAGATACGTTCCATACCTATGAAAAACAATTCGAAAAATTTAATCAACCAGATTCAATATATATAGATTCTAATATAAACTTTAAGCCAAGAATAAGAATGGCTACACTATACTATGTAGCAGCAATGTATTCTAAAATTAAACAAGGAACATATATAGTAGCAGGTACATCTAATAAATCAGAATCATTCGTAGGCTACTTTACTAAAGGAGGAGACTCAGTCTGTGATATTAAAGTAATTAGTGACCTAACAGTATCAGAAGTAATAAAAATAGGAGAAGTATTAGAAGTACCAAAAGAAGTACTACATAAAGCACCAAGCGACGGATTATCTGGTAAAACTGATGAAGATAAATTAGGAGTAACTTATGCAGATATCGAAAAATATATGAATAATGAAGAGTTACCAAAAGAAATTAAAGAAAGAATAGAATATTTAAATAAAAGCACAAGACATAAATTTAATATTCCAGAGTATAAAAAATGAGAATAGGTGTATATGTAGGAAGCTTTAACCCAGTACATAATGGACATATAAAAGTAGTTAATTACTTATTAGAAAACAATTACGTAGATAAAGTATTATTACTACCAACTCCAAACTACTGGGATAAGCAAGATCTTTGTCCAATGCAAGATAGAATTAATATGTTAAAGTACTTTGAAAGCGATAATGTTAAAGTAGATACAATTCATAATAATTATGAATACACATATCAAGTAATACGCAGTTTAAAAAAAGATTATCCAAAAGATGAGTTGTTTCTAATTATTGGATCTGATAATATCGAAAAATTCCATTTATGGAAAGAAGTAGATGAACTATTACAAAATAAAATATTAATACTAAAAAGAGATAATACAGATGTAAAAAATATAATAAAAAAATACAATACAGATAACTTTATTTATATAGAAGATTTTAAAGCCATAGATGAGTCTTCTACCAATATCCGAAATAATAAAGACACTTCCAATTTAGACAAAAGAGTATTACAATATATAACAGAGAATAAACTGTATAAGTGAGGTAGAAAAATGCACGTAATTATCGCAGGAACTGCAAGAGCAGGAAAAACATCTTTAGCACTAAAGTTAAAGGATGAGTTTGTTCATTATAAAATGGATAGTATTAAAAGAGGTATATGTGAAGCTTATAACATAAGCTATGATGACTGGGCAGGTGTAAGCCCAGTAATGTGTCGTATTATTAATCGCATAATAGAAGATAATAAAACAGACACAAATTATCAAGAAGAAAAATACTTATTTGATACGCCATTTCTTTATCCAGAAGATATTTCACTAATTAATACTGAAGAAACAATAGTAGTATTTTTAGGATATCCTAAATTAACTGCTAAAGAAAACTTTGATAAGATTAGAAAATATGATAAAGAAAATTATTGGACAACTAAAATACCTGACGATAAATTATTAGAGTGGTGCAAAGACAATGTAGATTTTTCTATCTTCCTAGAAGAAGAATGTAAAAAGTATCATATTCCATTCTTTGATACTTCACATAATAGAGAAGAAGTCTTAAAAGAAGCAGAAAAGTTTATTCAAGAAAAAGAAGAACAAAACGAAAGTTACACTAAACGCGTAAAAGAAGAAATTATTTAGGAGTAAAATGAATTATAAAACAGAAGAAGAGTTTCTAAAGAATTATAATTCGGATATATATGAAAAGTTATCTATGACTGCTGATATACTACTAATTAGTGTATCTAGTGAAGATAATGATAATTATCGTAAGAATGAAGAAAAAAGAATGAGTATTCTTTTAGTAAAAAGAAAAGACTATCCCTATAAAGATTGTTGGTGCCTACCAGGAGGGTTCTTAGAACCTAAGACTGAGACACTAGAAGAATGTGCTAAAAGAGTATTAAAACAAGAAACTAATTTAGATAATATCTATCTAGAACAGTTATATACATTTGATTCTCTAAACAGAGATCCAAGAATGAGAGTTATATCTACTTCATTTGTAGCTTTAGTAGATAAAAATAAATTAACTAATATGATAAATAAAAATGCATATTGGTTTGATTTAATAGATAGAGTAGAAACAAAAGAAAAAGTAACTCTAAAACTACAAAAAGAAGATGAAGTAATAGAAATAAATATAAAGAAAGAATTAAAAGAAAAAACAACGGATAGATATCACTATTCCGGTATTAACAATACGCATATAGCATTCGATCATGATGTCGTAATTCTATCAGGATTAGAAAGAATCCGTAATAAATTAAATTATACAGACATAGTCTTTAATATGATGCCTAAGTATTTTACTCTAAAAGAACTACAACAAGTATATGAAGTAATATTAGGTAAAAAACTATTAGACCCAGCATTTCGAAGAATCATAAAAGATAAAGTTAAAAAGACTAATAAATTAGATACCGGTGCTGGACATCGTCCAAGCGTATTATATGAATATAGGTATTAAATAAGACACAAATCCTGTGTCTTTTTTTGTTGAAATTGCTTCAAAAAATAAAAAAAATTAAAAAAAATAAAAAAATATTGGACAAAAAAACATTTATGAGTTATTATTGTGCTTGTATGACTATCTAAAAATAAGGGAGTGATTGATATGAAAAAGAAAGGTCTGTTCTTCGGTATTATCATTGTCACTGCCTTTTTAATTGTATATTTATTAACAAACTCGGCCTCTAAAGATATACTTCAAGTAGATATTGGATACCAAAGCGTAACTAGTCAAACTTGGGGTGCTTTAGTAATGAAAAATCAAAATATTTTTGAAGAAAAACTTAAGAAAAAGTATCCAAATAGAAAAGTAAAAGTTGTATGGCATGACGAAATATCTGGTGCCGTAATAAATACTAGTATGATTTCTGGAAAAGTACAATTTGGATTTATGGGAGACATGCCATTAATTCTAAATATGTACAAAGCATCTACTATTAAAAACTATGATTCAAAGTTTTTAGTAATGGATGGAAAAGGAATTGATGGTAAAAATCAAAGTATCCTAGTACCAAAGAAAAGTAAAGCAAAGAAAGTAACAGATCTGGAAGGAAAGACAATTTCAACTCCAATAGGATCTAGTGCACACTATATGTTAATGAAGGTACTAGAAAAAAATAATTTATTAGACAAGGTAACAATTGTACATCAAGACGTTGCCTTAGCAAGTCAATTATTAAGTACAAACAAAACTGATGCATTCTCTATCTGGGCACCATATCCAAACTTCTTAGTAGATGAGGGTAGTGCCAAAGTATTATTAGATGGAGAAGAAACTAAGATAGATTATCTAGCAGGTGTGATTGTCGACAATAATTGGGCTAAAGAAAACAAAGAGATTGTGGACTTATTTGTAGAATCATTAGATGAAGCACATAAGTTCATAAAAGATAATCCTAAAGAAGCTGCAAAAATATTTACTGAAGAAAGTGGTTTTAAACAAGAAATCACAGAAAAGGAAGTAAATAACATTTCTTGGGATACAACAATTACAGATGAAGATTTAGAAACTCTAATCGATAAACAAAAGTTCCTAATAGAACTAGAGCAAGTAAAAGAATTTAATTTAAAAGATTATGTTTATGAGAGGAGTGAGTAAAATGAATTTTCAAATTATTGTAGAAGAATTACAAACAACCAATCTCTATACAAATATACTGGCATCTTTAAAAAACGTGCTAGTAGGGTTTTCTGCGGCCTTTATTATCGCAATTATACTTGCTTTTCTTTTGTATGAATTTAAAGTATTAGATAAAATTGTATATCCGATAATTGAATTATTAAGGCCAATTCCAAATGCTGGATGGGTACCGGTTGCCATTATTATGTGTGCAACAATGGAACAAAGTATCTTGTTTATAACCTTTGTAGGTGCATTCTTTCCAATGTTTTTAAATATATATAGATCACTTGATAATATACCAGTAAATTATTTAAGTATTGCAAAACTATATAAATTAAATCGAAAAGAAAAATATATTAAAATAATTATTCCAAGTATTTTACCAAATATTTTTACAGCTATGATGTTAGGAATAAGTGGTGCATGGTTGTCTGTAATAATGGCTGAAATGATTAGTGGTAAAGTAGGTCTTGGCTATTATACATGGAAAAACTATACACTACTATGTTATGAAAAAGTATTTTTAGGAATAGTATTAATGGGATTATTAGGAGCATGCTTCTCACTAATAATTGCAACTATTTCTAAGAAGACTCTACATTGGGTAAGGAACGGTGAGTAATATGAAAAAGAAAAAGAATACAATAGCTGTTAAAGTAACTAACTTATCCAAAGATTATAAAAATGGAAAAAGAATAAAGAAAAAAGTATTTGATAATTTTAATGCTGAATTTGAAAGTGGTAAGATTCACTGTGTTCTAGGAGTATCAGGATGCGGTAAATCAACCTTACTTCGAATTATTGCTGGGTTAGAAGAATACGAATCTGGAAATATCGAATTCCCAGAAATAGAAAAGAAAGATGATATTTTTATATCTATGATTCTTCAAGAAAACAATCTTCTCCCATGGTTAACGGTATATCAAAATATCGAGTTTGCTCTTAAATCATGTAAGTTAGATTATACGGAAGAAGTAATAGATAAAATATTAGAAAAACACAATCTATTAGAATTTAAAACGTTTTATCCATACGAATTATCAGTAGGGCTAAAACAAAAAGTTGCATTATGTAAAGCAATAAATACTAAACCAAAAATTATTCTTTTAGATGAACCATTCTGTGCCCTAGACTTTATCTCAAAAGAAAATATTCATGATATATTCTTAAAAGAATTTAGAAAAGAACAGTTTACTTCAATCCTATCAACACACTACTTAGAAGAAGCAGTGAAGTTAGGAGATTATATTCATCTATTAGGAAAAAATAATAAATACATTAAAGTAGAAAATCCGCTCAAGTATCCAAGAGAAAAGGATAAAGGATACCATGAGTTCTTAGAACATATAAAGGATTTATATAAATAGGAGGAAATATGTATATACGTTCTAACAAAGTTTCTAATTGGAAACAAATCAACTATCGTAATGTAGATTCCATGTTATCAGTACAATTCATCTATGACTTATACGACCAACATGCCTCTACAATCAACTGGTTCCGTTTTAAGAACATTTGTCTTTACTTTCAAGACAACAAGTTATGGTCATTTACTCCCCAAGATGAATGGGAAAAATGCCTTGATCAAATAAGTAAACAATTCCGTAATCCAAAGGATAACTCAAATCCAGATATTATTAAAAATTGTTATTGGTATTACGAAAGAAAAGAAACTCTTCTAGAAGAATTTCTAGAGAAAAAAGGAAAAATAAAACTAGAAAAACTAACAAATGAAGAGTTATACGACTTATTATTTAATTGGTATCAAATAACTCTAAATCAAATATATTATATAAATTTAGCTCCTGTAGAATTAGGATTACAAAGAGCAATCTCTGATTTAAAAGCTAATAAATATTTAACAAGTGATGAAATAAGTGTTTTATATTCATTAGATGATAATACAGCAGTAATTCGTGAAGAATATGCATTCCTAAAAGCATTAAAAGAAAATAAAACTAAGAGTATTAAAACAATTATTAAAAATCATTTAAAAGAATATAGCTATGTAACAATAGGATATGGATCTAGTCCATTAAATGAATCAGTATTATTAACACGTTATGAGAAAATGAAATCATTAGGTGAAGACTATATTGATAGAAGAATAAAAGAAATAGAAGATTATCCTAAAAATCTAAAGAAACAAAAAGATGTTATTTATAAGAAATTAAAGAATAAACAATTAGCTCAATTATTTGAGTTAGCTGCTAAATTAGGTTTCATGAGAGACCGTAAAAAAGCCTTTCTTGGTAAATCAGTACAATTTAGAAATAAAATTATAGATGAAGTATCTACTAGATTTAAGATTGAATGGGATGACATTCGTTTCTATCTAATGGATGATTTTGAAAATCTATTACTTCGTAAAAAGAAATTAGCAAAAGAAGAATTAGAACATAGAAAACAAGGAGTATATATTTCATCTGTATCTACACTATATAGTGGTGGAGAAGCAAGAGAAGAATACTATCAATCTGTTAAGACAGAACAAGAAGATGTAGAAGTACTAAAGACTAGAAAAGGTATTTGTGCATCTCCTGGAGTTGTAAGAGGAAAAGCAAGAATTTGCTTAACATTCCAAGAATCTAATAAATTAGAAAAAGGAGAAATCCTAATAGCTTATGGAACAGATTTTGACTTCATGAATGCTATTGTAAAATCAAATGGAATTATTACAGAAGAAGGTGGAATCTTATCTCATGCTTCTGTTATTTCAAGAGAATTAAAGAAACCTTGTATTATTGCATATAAAGGAATAACAAAACTAATAAAAGATGGCGATTTAATTGAATTAGATGCCGAAGCAGGAACTGTAAAAATATTAGAGTCAAGTAATAATGAAGATAAAAAAGTAGTTGGAATTTATTCTTTACAAGATAAAGTAGAAAAGAGTGAAGTAGGAAATAAAGCTTATAATCTAGCAGAACTTGCTAAATTTAATGACAATGTTCCAGAAGCACATTTCTTAGGAATTTCATTCTTTGAAAATTTACTTAAAGAACAAGGTAAATATGATAAATATGTAGAATATGCCAAAGACTTAAAAACACATAAAAAAGATATAGATAAATTAATAGAAGATACTTATATCGATGAAAGTATCATCAAAGAAAGATGTAATTTTGATAAATATACTTACGCTGTAAGAAGTTCATCACCTAATGAAGATAGTGATGATAAATCATTCGCAGGACAATATATTACAGAATTATTTAATAACTCTCTAGAGTCAACTATTAAGAGTATTAAAAAATGCTGGAAGTCATTACTAGGGGCACACTTAGAAAAATATAAAGCAGAAAATAATGATGCTATATTTGGTGGAATTGTAATTCAAAGAATGGTTACTGCAGACTTCTCTGGAGTAATGTTTACAAAGAATCCAGTAAGTAATAATAAAGACTGTATAGTAATAGAATGCGTTAAAGGAGTTGCTGATAAACTAGTAGATAATCGTGTAGTACCTGATAGATTCTTCGTTAATCAAGAAAAATTAGAAATAATTGATGAAATAAATAGAAATAAGATACCACATGAAATAGTACTAGAGTTAGCTGCACTAGGACAAAAGATAGAAAAACATTATGGTTGTGAAGTAGATATTGAATGGGCAGTAGAAAACAATCACATCTATCTAATTCAAACAAGACCAATCACAACATAAAAGTTAGGGGGGAAAAGGTATGGAAAAAGATTTAAAGGATATGAAAGTATATCACTTAAGCATTCCTGGTAAGAATGTAGAAATGTTTAAAGAACCATTATATTTAAATAAAAGTAAAAGAATTAAATTTGATGGAATAATTGATGAACACGAAATTATTACGGATCAAGGGGAAGATTATATTTCCCTTGCTCCTAAATTTAAACCTCATTCAGATTATGAGATGATGTTACAATCAACTGACAATGTAGTAAAAAGCCCATCTACATCATTAACAGATGAGGCAGTACATTACATCTTTGGAACAGGTTATAAGTTTATTAAATTTTTAAGTGATCCAGAAGTAGTAGAAAAATATGGAATGGAAGGAGGCTACCCATACTTAGTATTTAACTATGATGAGTTTACAACAGACCGTCATAGTGGTATGAGTAAAAAGCCATTCCATCTACACCTAAATTCATGGAAGAAAGAAACAATTGATAGAATAGAAGAAATAAAAAAAGAAGAAGTTTCACCATATTACTATCAATCAGTAGTAGATCCAATATTTGATTTAACAAGAACACTAGCTTATGATGCTCTAGATTGTGAAGAGTTAAATAAGTATCTTGAAAAAGCAAATCCAATATGTGGAGATCAAGAAATATTCTATTCAGGAATATATAAAGTAAAAGGAGGTTGGAAATTCTTAAATAGTGAAGAGTTTCCACACTTCTTAAAAACAATTCATAATAGATTAGAAGAAAGATATAAAGAAATACTAAAATGTTTTACTGGTAAAGATACAATGCCTGAACTATTCACAAGACATGCATTATTACCACAAGATCAAATTATAGATAATATTATAGAATCTAATTTTCAAGAAACTACTCAATCTGCTCTAGTAAAATTAATTCCAAGATTAAGAACAATAACAAATGAAGAGTTCCAAGAATTATGTAAGAATACTGACTTACGTGATACAATTATTCCAATGCGTTGGCTAGCATATTCAGTAGGATTCTTCTCAAATGCATATATTGAAAAAGATTTTCCATATGAAGAAGAAACATGCTACATGAATTGTACTCCAAGATTATTCACAAAAATTGGTGGCGCAAGTATCATGAACTTCCCAGATAGATCGTTAGTAAAAATTGATCGTGGCGAAGGAACATATAGTCAAGAAGAGTTTGATCACCATGTTGAATTCCAAAAAGACTTTGTAAAGAAATTAGAATTAAGGAGGAAATAATATGGCAGAAGTTGAAACTAGAGTTATTTCAAATGAAGACTATAACTTTCTAAGAAAAAGAATGCTACGTTTAGAAGAATCATATAAACAAAGTAATGATCCAACTGTAAGAAGAGCGGTAAGAGATAAAACTTTATTTGATATATGCGAAAGATTTCCAGATTTCTTATATGAATACGGAGATGTTTTCGAGTGTTGCGCAATGTCTTCACTAAAAGAGATTACCGATTTATATGATTTAGTAATGGGAAGGTTTTCTATTAAACAACTACCTAAAATTGAAAGTGAAAAAGAAGTAAAACGACTATTAAAATTAAAAGATAAAGCTCTAAAATCATTTATTAAAGGATATAATGAAGCAGTAGAAACACATAATTTAACATATTACAGTCAAAGAATAGATGATAAATTAGTATTCTTAACTGTACAAGACGGAGAATTTGTTGGTGCTGCAACTGATGTAAGTAGAAGTCAAAGAAATGGTGAATGCTTATGTCATGTATGTCGTAGATTTAAAAGAGGTCCTGAAATCACTTTTGTTACAAATACGGCAAAAACAACTAAAGGAGAATATTCTTCTCTAGGTCAAACAATCTGCTCAGATTATGAAAGTTGTAATAGAGAAGTAGAGGATAGAGAACCTCTTGTAAAATTCTTAAGATATAAACTAGATAAAGAAAGAGAAAGATAGTATAATTAACTTACAAACTAAGGAGGATACCATATGGAAACTAAAATTATTTATTATGTACATGGTACAACATATGATAATGCATCTAAACGATGTAGCGGATGGAAACAAGTAGAATTAAA
>AUXO016909806.1_pt1 | contig 18754 bp, 9 predicted proteins | sample 768731 | NCBI WGS metagenome assembly AUXO01 (sample SAMN02715735, study PRJNA202380) | gut metagenome | biome: sheep rumen | host: Ovis aries | place: New Zealand: Palmerston North
TCCGTGTACAAAAGTTTCATGTTCAAGCCACTGTCTCCACAAAAGACCGGCTAAATCTTTGCTTCCAAGTTTTATAGCTTCTTCTGTAAAATTTGCAGGAATATCTTCAGGTTTTGTTTCTACAACGATTGCTGCATTGCTCCATTTATTGTTTCGTTTTGCACAGGACATTCCGTTTACAACAATTTCTTCAGGACCTGTTGCACTTGGAACTACAAATCCTCCGGGGCACATGCAGAAGCTGTAAACGCCTCTTTCATTCTGCTGGCTTACAACACGATATTCTGCGGCTCCAAGATTTTCCTGGATTTCTCCGTGATATTGAATTGCATCTATTAAAGAGCGCGGATGTTCAACACGAACTCCAACTGCGAAAGTTTTTGCTTCAAGGCAGCGGCTGTCTGTTTTTGCAAGACTTAAGTAGATGTCATTAGCGCTGTGGCCTGTTGCAAGAAGAACTGCATCTGCTTCAATTTGTTTTGATTCACCGTGGCATAATGTATTAATTCCGATTATCTTTTTTGTGCCGTCCTTTGAATCTGTAATAAAATCTGTACACAAAGTTTCAAAATGAAATTCACCGCCCATGCTGATTATAAATTCGCGCATGTTATTGATGATTTTTGGAAGTCTGTCTGTTCCGATATGCGGATGAGCATCTGTTAAAATTTTTGGATCTGCTCCAAAGTGCACAAAAATTGAAAGAATCTGATGAATGTTTCCGCGCTTGTTGCTTCTTGTGTAAAGCTTTCCGTCGCTGAAAGTTCCTGCTCCTCCTTCTCCAAAACAGTAGTTTGAATTTGAGTCAACAAGATGCTGTGTTGAAATTTTTGCGATGTCGTGTTTTCTGCTGCTTGTATCTTTTCCGCGTTCAATGATTACAGGTTTGATTCCCTTTTCAAGAAGCTTGAGTGCGCCGAAAAGTCCTGCAGGTCCCGAACCGATTACAAGAACAGTTTTAGATCCGTCTGCTTTTTTCCATTCAGGAAGTGCTGAGTCATCCTTTGGTTCTTCGTTGATAAAAACTTTGTAGCGCAAAATGAGTTTTATATTTTTGTGGCGTGCGTCTACGGATTTTTTGAGCTGTACAGTTCCTTTTATTTCATTCATGGAACATTTAATTCCACTTGATTTTAATGCTTCTAGAATTTTTTGAGAAATGAACTGTGAGTTTGATTCTTTGTCCGGGCCGATCTGAATGGAAACTTCTTTAATCATTGTGTTAGTATATTCTTTTATGGTAAACTTTTACAAGGGAAAAATTTAGAGGGGAACTTTTATCGATGAATTTTTTCAGTACGAGGGATTTTAAAAATATTGTCTCTTTCAAAAAGGCCGTTTTGGAGTGTCTGCCTGAAGATGGCGGGCTTTATGTTCCGGATGAAGGCGCAGATTTAAGAAAATGGATTCTTTACGCTGATGAAAAAACTTCATTTGCTTCACTTGCAGGTTCTTTGACTTCGGCAATGATCAGCAATGAATTCAGCCCGTTGATTTGTGAACGAATTGCAACTGCTGCTTTTCCTAATGATCCTGTTTTAAGAAAACTTGACGATAATCTTTACATTCTTGAACTTTATCATGGAGCAACTGATACATTTAAGGATTTTGGTGTTGCATATCTTGCTTCTGCCCTTGAAACAATTTTGACTTATGATGGTGGAAAGACAATTTTCCTTGATGCAACTACAGGTGAACTTGGAGCCTGTATGGCAAACGCACTTAAAGGAAAACAGAAGCTCAAATCAGTTTTGCTTGCTCCAAAGGGAAAATTCCGCGGAATGGATGAAAGTGATTTTGTCTGGAACGGTGGAAATGTTTATCCTGTTGAAGTTGATGGAACTGAAGAAGACTGCCACAAAATCATCAGAAAAATTTTTGAAGATAAAAATCTTGTAAAAAAATTTAATCTTTCTGTTGCGAATACCGCAAATATCGGGCGTCTTTTGCCTCAGGCTTTCTTTTACACTTTTGCTTTTTCAAGATTAAAGAAAGTTGCAGCAGGGGACATTTATTATGCTTTTGCGGCTGGAAATTACGGAAATCTTGTTTCGGGACTTTACGGCTGGAAGATGGCGCTCCCTGTTAACGGATTTATCGTTCCTTCAACTTCCTGTGTTACTGCGGATGGAAGCGGAAACTGCATTGTACCTGACAGCATGATTCCTGTAGAAAACAGACTGCACGCAGATCCAACAAGCCCAAGTAACATCGAGCGTCTTGAGCAGATTTTTAAAGCTAATTCTCTTATGCTTAAAAATTTTGTTTTCCCGGCACACGTTACGGAAGAAGATATTTCAGATGCTTGCAGAACTTTGTACAAAAAATATTCAGTTTATGCAGACAGAGAAACTGCTTCAGCATATGCAGCTGTTCTTAAACGAAATGATATTGCAGGCGGTGATGATGAATCTGTTGTGCTTGTTGCAAGAAATGCTCCTTATCTTGATAAGGATTTTATCAGGCACAATATCGGGATTGAACCTGAAGAATCAGAAAATGCATCCAGAGTCTTTGCTCACGTTGAGTTGAATCGTGAGGCAATCGCTCCGGATGACATTGATGCTGTTATTTCTGTGCTTTCGTCTTTGATGTAGTTTTCTTTGTTGTTTTGCTTTCTGATTTTTCAGATGAATCTTTAGAAGTTGCAGTTTTCTTTACTGTGGCTTTTTTTGTCGGAATTTTTTTTACCGGCATCTTCACAGGCTTAACGGCATTTGTAAACTCAAGGCATTTATATTCCGCAAGTTCTTTTGCTGCTGTAAGAGTTCTGAAGAGTCTGTAAATCTGTTCGCGCAGAATTCTTGAACTGCACATTGCATTTGTTGTCAGCCCAAAATAAAGCGTTGATTCAATAATTTCCTTGTTGAACCATTTTGTTCCGTCGTATTCATTTGCACCTGAAAGAAGAACTGACTGCTCTCCGTCTACAAACTGAAGTGCAACCTCGTAAGTTGATTTTACAAATCCGGTTGCTCCAAAGTTAAGCCCTCTGATCATCATACATTCAAAAATTCTTTTGAAGATGTTGCGTGAATCCGGAGTTTCAAAGCCTGCTTCCTTGAGAAGATCAGATAGTTTTCTGAAGTATCCCCATTTCTTGCAGTTTTCATAACCGGCAGAACTTACTGCTGCAAAGGCACACAAAAGTTCCGTGCAGTTTTTAATTTCTTCAAGACCGTTGTAAATTTCTGATTCAAGACTGATTTTTAAAACAGGTCTTTCTGTTTTCTTTTCTTCATCAGTTGCAGATTTATAAATGCTGTAAAGATATTCAATCTGTTTTTTGAATGCAGCAAATTTTTCTTCCGATGTTGAAGTAACTGTCTTTTGTTTTACACGGACTGCTTTCTGTGTAACAGGAAGTTTCTTTGTCTTCTTTTTCTTTGATTCTTTTTCAGCTTTGAGTCTTGCTTCTTCCGCTTCTTTTTCTGCAAGGAGTGCAAACTCATTTTCTTTTGCGTAGTAAGCAAGTGCATTTTCTTCAACCTGAGAAAGAATATTTTTTAATGCAGGTTTTGTTTTTTCTTTTGAAGTAAAGAGCTGATTAATATTTTCAAAGAATTCTTTTGAAAGGAATTTTTTCAATGGAGCATAAAGTTCTTTGTAGCAGTATTCCTGCCATGCAATTTCAAGATCTTCAACTCCTGCGCCATTTAAAAGATCACAAAGCTTTGAGTACATTCCTTCTGCTGTATCTTCAACCTGGTGAACGTCCATGTAAATCTGTGCTTCAAATCCATTGAGCATTACGAACATTCCTTTATTGATGATATCGTCGCTTCTTCTGATGAACCACAAGCCGGTTCTGTGTTCACGGAAAATTACAAAATGATTATAGCCTGGTGTAAGGTCGAGTGCTTCTCCAAGATTTTTTGCCCAGAGTTTTTTGTCATTTTCTCCGCTTCCAGTTTTGATTGCATAATCGCAGGAACGTTTTATCCATCCTTGAGCGCGGTCATATTTATTGTTGTAGAATACGACTGTACGTTCATCTCCTGCTTTGTTTGAATAAGCAAAAACATTTTCATTTACGCTGCCGTTATCCCATACATCGTAGAACAAAAAGTTTTCAACGTTCGCAAAGAGATAGCGCTTTTTCATCAGCGGGAAGATATCGTGCCAGTGACGGCTCATCAATCCTTCATCAACCTGTTCATCTTTGTAGGCACGGGTATATTCCATTCCGTATTTTTCTTCATAGCCTTCAAGCTGGCCGTGACCAAACATCGGCAGACCAGGCATTGTAACCATCAGCGTGCAGACACCAAAATATTTGTCACCTTTTCCAAACTGTGCAACTGCTGTTTCTTCATCAGGATTGTTCATGAAGTTTACATAGCGCTTGAGAATCTGCGGATCAAATCTGATTGTATTTTTTACTGTGTCGCGGTATTTCTGATTTTCTTCTTTCTTGAGCATGTTCATGAAGGCGCTGTTGTAAACTCGATGCATTCCAAGTGTGCGTGTAAAATATCCTTCCATCATCCAGAAAGCTTCTGCAAGCAAAAGAGTGTCCGGCATTTCCTGAGCACAACGATCAACAACTTCTCTCCAGAACTCATTTGGAATCCGCTTTTCAAATTCTTCATTGCTTAATGCATAACGGCTGCGACTATAGATGTCTCCGCCATGACCAGGCTGTGGATACCAGAGTCGGCGTATGTGCTTTTTTGCAAGAACCATTGCGGCATCAAATCTGATAATAGGGAAGTTTCGTGCAACTTTTAGAATCTGCTGCATAACTGCTTCTCTTGCTGTAGGATTAAGAAAGTCAATCTGAGCTGTATCACACCACGGCATACCTGTACCATCATTTCCGTGATAGATGTATGTAACGTCACCTGTTGAATTATCAACTCGCTTGTAACATACGGCACAGTCTGTTCTGTCGTAGTAGTGGTCTTCAAGATAAATGCTGACTCTTCCGTCGTGACTTAAATTTTCTCCGTTGAAAGTATAGTTTGGAGAAGGGCAGTCTTTTGTTGTAATAAAATAATCCGGGTGTTCTGTGACCCAGTTGCTGTCCATTCCGGTGTGATTTGGAACCATGTCTGAAGCAAGACGGATTCCGCGTTTCCAGCATCGCCATCTTAAATTTTCAAGTGCTGACCATCCGCCAAGATTCCATGCAATTTCATAATCCAAAAGTGAGTATGCACTAGCAGCAGCTTCAGGATTTCCGTTGATCTGCTTGATTCTTTTTGAAGCATTAGATCTTTCCCAAAGACCAATAAGCCACAAGCCGGTAAATCCCTGATCACGCAGAAGATCAAGTTCTTCATCCGGAATCTGATCAAGGCGGCAAATCTCTCTGCTGTATTTTTTTGAAAGCTGATAGAGCCAGACAAGAACTGTTTTTGCCATGAGAACAACTTTTGGCATCCATTCTCTGTCCGGAGAAAATCGTTCATATTCCTTCATGAGATTTTCATCATCAAAAGTGTAAGCCTGCATTTCTGCATCCCCTCCGTTTGTAGGGTGCCATGCAGCTTTTTCTTCCTCGCTGATTGTGTCGATTCCTTCAAGAAGACGCAAAAGCCATTCACCAAGAAGATCTGCCCAGTAAGTCCTGATGTAATCGAGCTGTCCTTTAAGTGAAGTTGGACTTGCAAGCACAGGTTCCTTCAGCATGTTGATGAGAGTATTTCCCTTTGGTCCGAAAATCGGCTGAGTTTCAAAATATGCTTTTATCTGAATCCATGTTTTTGTGTAATACGGATTGATCTGCATTTCTGTGTCATCAAACATAACTGCAAACGGATGAAAGGCAGGATTTTCATTTTCAAGATGGAGCATAATCATTTCTTCAAGAACCTGCTCGCGGTTTGAACGTTCAATGTTTGTTCCTGCTTCTACTGCTGACTGCTTTAAAAATTCTTTTGCAGAAATTTTATTCTGGTAAACTTCTACAGGAGGAAACTCTTCCATAAATTCAAGAAGAAGACTGTCGATTTCATCTTTTCCAAAAGAAGCATCAAGGTCTGCGAGAAGATTTTTGAAGGATGCAGGATTTTTCCTTTCGCGGAAAAGCTTGCAGATGATGTGGAAAATTTCATCGATAAGTCCCATTGCATTGAGATTTCCGGCAGAAACTTTTTTTTCGTTTTCTCCACGCTCTTCAAAAATTTTATTGAGCTTTATCTGGAACTGCTGAACTGCCTTAAAGTTTGCAAAAACTGCATTTCCCGTTGATGAAAAAAGTGTAGAATCAAAATTACACAAATCCCTTATTTTTTTGCTGATATGAAATTCGTTGTATGAAATTTTCATTATATTTTTCCTCCGATGTAATCTGTGCTATTCTGCATCATGCAGTTTCACGATTGCATTAATTTTATTTAAGAGACTTTTGTCTTCACATAAATCTTCTATCATTGCAGGAAGTCTGTAAGTCCAGTTGAAGTCTGTAACAGTTCCCGGAATATTGATTCTCTCTTCGTCTTCGTTGTCCATGTAGTAGCTGTGCTCAAGAAAAAGATAATCCTGCAGCGGGTTGATTAAAAATGCACTCTTAGATTTTGCAGCGGCTTTCAAAATAAATTCTGCAATCTCCGGAATGAATGCTGAATCAGGATCAGGCTTTTGTTCTGCCGAAAGATTTTTGATACTTTCAATAAATGCTCTTACGCTTTCTTTTTCCTGATTCCACCACTGTCTTAAAGTTGAGCTGTCGTGAACGGAAGTTGTAGCAACTGAAAGCTCAGGGTATTCTTCAAACGGAATATAAGGCTGTCCTTCTTCTGCCCAAAGTCGTGTCCATCGGATTACCTTGAGCGAAAGAATATCAAGCTTCTTTAAAATTTCGCTCATACATTCAAGATTAACGCCAAGATCTTCTGCACACGGAATCATGTCTGTTGCATGAACAATTGCGTTTAAAGTTGTAAGTGCCTGCTTCTTCCAGAGTTTGTTTTCTTTTTCGTCAGTCTCTGCAAAAAGTTCTGTGAGCTTTTCTTTTTCTTCATCGTTTAAAGTTGACCATGCTGTTGAACGGTTGAATGTATAAACCTTGATGAATTTATTTTTTTCAATTTCGATAAGGCTTCTGTCTTTCCATTTTTCTGAAAGTGCATTTTTAACGGCATTATCTTTTCCTTCATCGTCAAAAAAGTGCATTGCGTAAATTTCTTTGTCGCCTGTGATTTCTTTTTTGAAAGTCCAGAGCTCTTCTGATTTTACACGGTCGCAGATTTTTTCAAGAACTGCAGTTGCTTCATCATGATTCCATGTGATGTTTTCAATCAGTCCCGTCGGAATATGCGGCTGTGAAATCCATTTTAATCTTTCATCATCAAAGCCAAGTTCATTTAATGTTTTGCGCGTGAATGAAGCATACGGAATTGTGTGACCAAGATATGCTGTAGTTTCACTTTCATTAACTGTCCAGATTCTAAAGAAGCCGAGGATGTGGTCGATTCTGAATGCATCGTAATAATTTGCGGCAAGCTTTACTCTTTCTTTCCACCATGTAAATCCATCTGCTTCAAGACGATCCCAGTTGTAAGTAGGGAAGCCCCAGTTCTGTCCCGTTGGATTTTCACCGTCTGGAGGAGAACCTGCTCTTGTTTCCTGACTGAAGAATTCCGGAAATGTCCAGCAGTCAACACTGTCTTCATTCATTAAGATCGGAATGTCGCCTTTTAAAATAATATTTTTTGAGCGCAGAAAATCTGAACTTTCTTTGAATTGTTCTGCAGCACGAAGCTGACACCACACGTAGAAATTATGATTTTCCTGTTTTGCCTTGTTCTGCCATTTGAGCATTATCTGGTTGTTTGTTGGAAGTTGAAGAGATTTGTCCCACTGTTTCCACGAGGCCTGCATGTTTTCATCTTTGATGTTTTTGAAAACTGCGTACGGAATTACCCATTTGTTTTCTTTTGCAAATTTAGCAACGAGCGGTGCAACCTTCTGATAGAGTGAAAGTGAATTTGATGCTGCTGTTTTTGATTTTGGAGTTCCGCTTTTTTCAATGTACGAATAAAGAAGATGAAGCAGTTTTGTTTTTTCCTGATTGAGCTGAGTGTAATTAAATCGCTTTGAGTATTTAAAAGTCTTTTCAAAATTTTTGTATGCACTGGCAAAGGTCTTGTCATTTTTCATCGCTTCTTCAAATTCAGGAAGTGCACTTATGCGGATGTAAATTGGATGAAGTGCAAATGCTGAAAGTCCTGAGTACGGTGAAGACTGTGTACCCGTGTCGTTTACCGGCAAAAGCTGAACGATTGAAAATCCTGCTTTTTCACAGAATGAAGCGAAATCCTTGAGTGACAGGAAATCTCCGCAAGAAACACTGTCCTTTGTGTAAAGGGCTGCAAGAGGAACAACTACACCAGTTCTTTTTTTCATATTTACCTGACTGCTTCTTAATTTTTGAAATTGGACGAACCTTTTAGTCAGAAAGATTCTTCTATAATCATATATTCTACCACCGAATATTCATAAAGCAAGGATTTTTGTTGTTTTAAGATTATATTAAGGAATTATTTCTTTCGGAGCAGTCGTCTCCCGCTGACCCGCTTTCCACGGTTTCATTGCTTCGCAACGGCTCCGCCGCCGTTCCAATCGGGGCTAGGCTGCTTGTGGGGGAAGGGGGAATCATCTGCACGGGAACAGCCCTGGAGGTACAGGGCCGTCCTTCCGTCAATGCATCATCTGCACAGGTAGCCCTTGATTTCCCAGTCCCATTTTTCTCCGCCGTTTTTATTCTGTACGGAGAGAAGCCTTACTTCTGTAAGTACAAGCGAAAAGCCGTTCTGGTGTAGCACAAGAGGCTCAGTTTTATCAGACTTCAGGTCAATCATCTGTTTCTCATCTGTCGGATGCATAAAAGGACGCAGGTCTTCTGTTATGTCAAATTTCATGTTTCCGGCCGAAAAAGCAACCGAAAGCTTCTGCCTGTCGAATTCTGAAGCTGAAAATGCCCGGAGTTCATTCCACGCGCTTATGTCTACCGGCTGCAAAGAATCGTTTGCATGAACCTTAAAACCAGAACGCACGGCGTCAGATTCACCGTAGTCTGTATAAGGAATTCCAAAAACTTTCCCGAATAAAATTTCATCACCTATTTCAGATTTTGCCTCTTCTTTTGCTTTTGAAAACGCCCGGGACAGCCAGACCGGCCTTTGTGCCTCGGAATTCAGGACTGCGTCAAAAGAATTTTTCAAAATATCCTTGTCTTCGTCGCTGATGCTCTTTCCGCCGTCTGCAGCAGGAATCAAATCATCAGATTCAAGAAGTCCGTTTTTAATCAGCACGGTTTTCATGCGAGCATACTGGTTCCGCGCAGGTGCATCAATCAGATTGAACGGCGAGATGCTTGCGAAAAGACACAGGATTCCAAAAAGCGGATAAACTGAAGTCATTGCCTTGCCGTGCTTATAGAGGGAAATCAGCAGAAACGCAATGCTGAAAATTATGTAAAAAAGACTTGCCTGTCGCGTACCCGTCATTCCGTATGCATTCACACGGATTGCAAATGCCACGCACTGAATTATGATTAGCGGAAACAGGAAAAGTGAACCGAAACGGTAAAAAATCGTCATCGCGCAGTTACGGCATTCCTGCATGGTCAGATAGAAAAGCAGGTAGCATGCTGTTGCAAAAGACACAAACGGATTTATAAAGCCGCTCGGCATAGAGCGAAGGAAAAGGCATTTTGCAAGGTAGGCATAAAGGACTGCCAGCAGAATCACATACAGCGGAAAAAGGACGTTCTGGAAAATATGCGTGAAGGCACGCGGAACGGTTATGTCTTCCTCCCGCTTTGTGATATACGAAATGAAAACGCACGGGAAAAAGAAAGTTCCCGCAACGATGTAGATTACCGGATATACATACTGGTCACTGGCTGAAAAGTCATAGATGAGGTGTTGCACCGCAAGAGCGATTATGCTTCCACCGGAAGAAATACAGCCGCAGATAATCCCCGAAATCATTCCTGAAATAATGATGTTGGGAATGACAGTGTTTTTTTTCTGGAACGCATGCAGCAGAATCACGACGGCCGTCAAAAGCGCAGAAAGAGTTCCGAAGTAGATGATGAGAAAACGCGCACTGTTGCTTCTGCACAAAAATGCACCGAAAGCCAGAGGAAGGATCGTAAGCACAAACTGAACTGACAGATGAAGTGCAAATGATTTTACGAGCAGGACCTTATCAATCAGGAGCTGGATGACAATCGAAAAAATACCTGCCCACACACAGGCCTTTATGATCCCGAGTAGACCGTCAAAAGCGGTGTCGTTATAAAAAAAAGTTTTCACATGATAAATTGACGTAAAGACCGCAGTAAGTGCTGAAAGCATGAAAAAAGCCGGAAACTGCCGTACGGTCGGCTTTATGTTTTTCCAGATGCGCAACAAACTATTTTTCATTAAATTACCTCAATGCAAGAATAAATTAAAAAAACAATTCAAACAATACGCTGAAAAATTGACCGGAGCAGTCGTCTCCCGCTGACCCGCTTTCCACGGTTTCATTGCTTCGCAACGGCTCCGCCGCCGTTCCAATCGGGGCTAGGCTGCTTGTGGGGGAAGGGATGATTTTTTTTACGAAGTCATATATCATTCCATGCGGTTTACTGATTTGCTAAGTGCACCCCGGCACATGCATACAAAAAGGAGAAGAAAATGAAAAAAATTATTTTAAAAATGATCATGACGGCATTCCTTTCGGTTGCCTTATTCGGACAAACCATTGAAGATTTTGAAAAGGATTTTGTCAGCGCGACTGAGAAAGATTTTACTGAGACAGATTTAAACGAAATGTTTCAGGCATATTCAGAATTCCTGACGCCGCACAGTGACATAACGCAGCTCACGGCAAATTTGAAAAACGAACAGATCGCTGAATATCCGCTGTCAGAATTCAAGAAAAGTGCCAGCTACAAAAAAAACATAGATAAGTTGTTTGATTCAAAAAATGATAATCAGCGGTTATTGTCTTATCTGGTCATCGCAGGAGCCGGCGATAAAAAATTTGAGAAGAAACTTCTGGAAAGAATTAAAACCGAAAAGGCATGGGGAAATATTATCTGGGCCGGCATGGCTCTGATGTATTTAAAAACCAGTCACACGACGGAACTGTTTGATTTTCTTGTTGAATACGAGAATTTTGGAGACTGTCACATGCTCCCTTTATACATTCAGCTCGACAAGTCTTCACTGCAAAAAACTGCATACGCTAGAATCAACAGTGAAAACGTAAAAGCCAGAATTCTCGCCGTACAAATCCTTTCGGTTACAGGTAAAAACAAAAAGACGGAAAAACTTTTGCTGGATGCCGTTAAAAACTGGGACATCAACATAAAGGGATATGCGGTTTATTCAATAAAGGAACTCGGGATCGGCAACCTCAAGGACACACTCATTCCATTACTGGACAATGAACGGACCCGAAGCATTGTAATTCAGGCTTTGGCAAACAGTCCGACAAAAGAAGATGTCGATTATCTGAAACAGCAAGCGGAAAATGAAAATCCTATTTCCGAGGATTTATTGGACGGATTCTATCTTTCAAAAAATACGGAAAGCGTAAAATTCTGGCTGCATCTAGTTTCCACAAAAGAAATTCCTGAAAATTATTATTTCATGACATCTCTGCAGCCTTTGTTCTTTTCGGATGAATTATTAAAAGATGTTCAGGATGCATTAAGGGAGACAAAGCATTTAGAAATTAAAAAGTATCTGATTAAAGCTTTGGCCGGCAGGACTGATCAAACTTCCATGGACATAATTTTTACTTATTTAGACAGTGCGGATTCTTCAGTCAGGTATTGGGCCGCAGATGCATTGGAAGGAAAACAGTCAGATGCTGTTATAAAGAAGCTGACGGAAATGCTGGAAGATCCTGAAAAAAGAGTGGTTTCAATTACCAGAGTATTTATAGAAAATAAAGTTGACTCGCTTCAGGATGCTTATGAAAAAATATATCAGACCAGCAGGGGCTTAGACTGGAAGAGAAGCTCAATTGAATATCTGTCGAATTTCCCGAAAGAAAATCATAAGAAGCTGTTCCTTGAAATTCTAGAAAACAAGGATTCAGACTTTTCTTTAAAGATGGATTCTGCCATGGGGCTCGGAAATTTAAAGGATGAAGCTTCGGTAGATTCAATAATTAAAGTTTGCGAAAACGAGAGAAAAGGCAGTGATTATAACGCCCGTGTTTATTTGACTGCCCTGTCAAAAATAAAAGGCGAAAAGGCAAAAAAATATATTGAATCATACAAAGACAGCAAGGAAAGAGTGATCCAGGCGTTTGCGGATGAATTGCTTGCAGGCTGGAATGAATGACATGTAATCCCTCCATAGTAAATAAAAAATTTTTCTGTTATAATGTACGGACTAAAAAATCACGAGGTACATATGACAGAATTACTTGCACCTGCTGGAAACATTGAGGCATTGGACGCGGCTCTTGGAGAAGGTGCTGATGCAGTTTACATGGGGCTTAAAAGTTTTAATGCACGCCTTAGGTCTTCGAATTTTGCATGGAATCAGGCTGAAGCTGCTGTTCAGAGTGTACATCGTGCCGGCAAAAAACTTTATGTTACTGTAAATACTGTTTGTGAAGAAAATGAAACTGAACGTCTTTACAGATTCTTAAATTATCTTACAAAAATTGAAGTTGACGGTATTATCGTTCAGGATTTTGGTGTTGTGCGAATGTGCCAGGAATTTTTTTCGAATCTTGAGCTTCATGCTTCGACTCAGATGAATGTTGAAAGTTCTGCTGCTGCAAATCTTTTGAGCAAAGAAGGATTTAAGCGTGTTGTTGTTGCGCGCGAACTTGGTCTTGAAGAAATTAAAAAAATCAAAGCTTCTACAAATGCTGAACTTGAAATGTTTGTTCACGGTGCATTGTGTGTAAGTGAAAGCGGCCTCTGTTTATTTTCAAGTTATCTTGGCGGTAAATCTGCAAATCGCGGAATGTGTACTCAGGCTTGCCGTCGTTTTTATACTGCTGAAATTCCAGGCAATCTTTCAAATGGATATTATTTTTCTCCGTGTGATCTTGAGCTCATCGGTCAGGTTCCAGATTTGATGCAGGCTGGTGTTGACAGTTTTAAAATTGAAGGACGCATGAAGAGTGCTGAATATGTTGGTGCGGTTACTGCTGCATACCGTTACGTGATGGACCACTGGCAGGATGATAAAAAAGGTGCCATTGCAGAAGGTCGCAGAATTTTGAGCACTGATTTTGCAAGAAGTAAAACTGATTACTGGTACGGATTTAAAACTGTTGAAGAAGGCGTTGAAAATGCCGGTGCGAAAATTTTAAATCCAAATCAGGCGGGTGGAACTGGAATTTATCTTGGAAAAATTTCTGCACTCAGGGAAGCTTCTCATGAAGAGCGTGAATCAAGTGCACAGTTTGATGCAGAAAAGAAAATTCAGATGGCTTTAATTTCCGGCGGAGATTATGAGCCTGACCCTGGAGACAGCATCCGTCTTCACAAAAAAGATGATACTGGCCGTGAAAGTCATAAGGTTCGAATTGTTGCTCCGGATGAAAAAGGACACAGATGGATCGACATTCCTCTTGGATTTACAAAAGATGATTCAGTTTATCTTTTGCAGACTAAGGCTATGTCAAAAAGATATAAGAAAATGCTTCCGCCGGATCTTTCTAAATTCAGAAAACAGCCTGGAGGAGAACATCTTCCGATTCTTGATTTAACTCCTACTGCAAAAAATGAACTCAACTATTTCCCTGAAGGATTGTACATTCAGGTTTCAACTGTTGCAGATGCACACATGGTGAATATGGCTCATCCTGTGCGCGTGATTCTTGAGCTTAATTCAGAAACTTCTTATGACCTTCTTAAAAAAGATACTGCAGAAAAACCGGTTCTTCCGTACAGCAAGAAGATGGTGATTATTTCTCTTGATCCGTTTGCTGCTGAAGGAAATAACGGACAGCTTGAAGAAAAGCTCAATGCACTGATTGAAAAAGGATATTCTACATTCATCGTTAATAATCTTGCTCACATCAACATGCTCAAGGGAAAGAAAGTTAACATGATTGCAGGACCTTATCTTTATACGTTTAACAGATGGGCGGTCAGCTTCCTTGAAAATCAGAATATAATGGCTCTTCAGACTCCTCTTGAAAATTCAGAAAAAAACCTGGAAGAAACTTTTGAAACTTCTGCAGAACGTGAGCGTGTTTTGCTCAGTGTGTTCTCTTATCCTGTTTTGTTCCGCATGAGATTTAAACTTCCAAAGGATTATGATTTTACATATTTTTACGACAAAGAAAAAATGGGCTTTAAGGTTAACTCAACTGTTGACGGATCTTTTGTAATGCCTGAACTTCCATGCAGCCTTCTTGATAAAATGGATTCTCTTAAACACAAGGGCTGGAAAAGGCAGCTTATTGATTTTTCAAAGACAAAGGTTCTTAAAGGTGATATGAAGAATCTTCTTTCACTGATTCAAAGCCACGAATTTATTTCAGGTTCTTCAAGGTTTAACTGGAAGGACGGTTTCTATAATCCTGAAAAAATGGAAGCTTACAAGGCAAAGGCTGAACGTGAAGCAAAGGAAAATGCTTCCGGTGCACAGCGTCCGTCTGCAAGAAAAAACGGCGGTGCAAAAAAGTCTGCGCCAAAAAGAAGAAGATAAAAAGAACCGGCATAAAAAGGAGAAAGAATCATGGAAGATAATTTATGCCGGTCCAGTTTTTTTAGAATACTGCTTCTGTCTCCTCTTCAGAAACATCTGATTCATTTTGTGCTGCCTGTGCTGCTTCCTTAAGAAGTGCAAGCTTCTGCTTTTTACTTAAGGTTGTGTTTTTAGCGTCTGCACTTGCAGGTCCATCATCTTCTGCTGATTCTGAATTCTTTTTGAACAAAGGTTTGAATTCAACGTGTTCTGCAATGATTTCGATTTTGCTTTTGTTTTTACCGTCTTCAGCTTTCCATACAGACTGCTTAAGTCTTCCGACAACTCTGATTCCTCTTCCTTTTGGACACCATTTTTCGCAGAGTTCAGCCATCGGACCGAAAGTTGAAATGTCAAAGTACGAAACATCATTTACATAATTTCCGTCAGTACCCTTGTAGCTTCTGTTTGTAGCAATAGGAACTGTACAGAAAAAAGCTCCGTTTTTACATGTGCGTTTTTCCGGCTGGCGGACAACGTTTCCTTCAATAATTACCTGATTTAATGCGTTCATTTATATTTACTCCTCCGAACCTGCAGAACAACGCGCGCTTTGAACTGCAGGTTTCATAAATATATATTGCCGAAAAAAATTAAAAACATGACACTTCACGAAAAAAAAAACAATTTTTTTTAATTTAAATAAAAAACATCTATTCTTAAATAAAAATAATTGCTTTTGTATTTTATTCAAGATAGAATGTTTCTGTATGTAAAAACATATAGTTGGGTAACAGGAGTTTATTATGAAAAAAGCAAAAATGCCACTTGGCTTTCAGGTGCTTGCAGGAACAATCGGATCCATGCTGATTGCGGCACTTTTCTTAAGCGTTTCCTTCATGCTTCTTATGCATCACATCGTACAGAGAACTACAGTTGATTCTGTTAATCAGACAATGGAAACTTTAGATAAAGAAGTATCCGGCATTCTTAATGAATACAATGACATGGTTGTTAATCTTTCAAACAGCATCACATATCTTCATCCGCGTGAAAAAGTTCTTGATCTTGTAAAAGGTATGGGGCAGAACATGGATAAAGACACGATGCTTTACTTTGCAAGCTATGAACAGCTTTGGGAAGGCGGTTGTGTTTATACAAGTGTAGGTTGGGTTCCTCCTGCTGATTTTGACATTCAGTCACGACTCTGGCATAAAAACGCAATTGCAAATACAGACCGTGTAAATTATTCTCAGCCTTACACAGATGCAAATACAGGAAAACTTAATATCACATTAAGCTACCGTGTTCTTGATGCAAGCGGAAAAATAATTGGTATTGCAGCTGCAGATATTGTTCTTGATGCACTTAGTGAAGCAGTAAAAAATATTAAGCTTTCAAAAAACAGTAAAATCAATATCGTAACAAATGAAGGCTTGTATCTTACAAATGATGATTTTTCTGCAATCATGAAGAAGAATTATTTTGATACAGCTTCTTTTAAAACATACAGCAAGCGTGAATATCTTGACGGTTACACAAAAGCATTTACAGAGAATGATTCTTTTTACGGAATTCATCCGGTTGGAGATACAGGCTGGTTTATTGTTGTTGAAGGACCGACTTCGGATTTTTCCGGCGGATACACAAAGATTATTTTCTACGTTCTGCTTGGACTTGTTGTCATTGTAGTTTTAATCGTTGCTGTTGATTCAGTTATTGCAAAAAGAGTTTCCGGCTGTTTTACAGAAATGGCTGCGGGTTGTGAAAAAATTGCGCGCTGTGATTTTTCTACAGAATATCCTGATTATTACACAAAAGAAGCTTCAATGCTTTCAAACGGATTTAATCTTTTCTCTCAGCGTTTAAAAAATATGATTGGAACGATTACGAATTCAAGTTCAACTCTTGATGTTGTTTCAAGAAATATGAAAGAAAGTGTTGCCGTTGTTTCAGACTCAATGACTTCAATCCGCTTGAGTATAAATAATGTTCAGGAGCAGGTGCATAAACAGACAGACGGATTTGCAGAAACTTCTGATGTCATTAAGGAAGTTGCTTCAAGTATTTCAACTGTAAGCGAGATGATTGATTCTCAGACAGAAATAATCCGCGAATCTTCTTCATCAGTTGAAAAGCTTGTAAAAACAATTGAGCAGATCAGCAGTTCTATGGAAAGCATGACAGATTCATTTACAATCCTCGATAAAGAATCTAAAACCGGAATGGCAAAACAGAGAAAAGTAAATGAACAGATTTCTCAGATTGTTGAACAGTCAAAAATGCTTCAGGAAGCAAATACTGCAATCACTTCAATTGCCTCTCAGACTAACCTGCTTGCAATGAATGCCGCAATTGAAGCCGCACATGCCGGTGAAGCAGGAAAAGGTTTTGCTGTTGTTGCAGATGAAATCAGAAAACTTTCAGAAACTTCTTCAAAACAGTCACAGACTATTGGAGATCAGCTTAATAATATTCAGGAAAGCATTGCGGAAATTGTAGCTGCTTCAAAAGAAACAAACACTGCCTTCTCTGGAGTTTCATCACGAATTAATGAAACTGACGCAATCGTAAAATCAGTGCGCTCATCTCTTGTTGCACAAAATACGGATTCAAGAAATGTAATTTCATCTCTTTCTGTAATGGATAAAACTGCAGAAAATGTTCGCGAAGCTTCTTCAAAAATGGCAGCAGGAAGCCGTCACGTACTTGAAGAAATGGAAAAGCTTAGAACCTCACTTGAAGCCGTTCACTCAAGCATGACAGAAATGTCAGATGTTGCACAGAGTGTAGTTGCAAGTGGTCAGAGGCTTGACCATTGTGTTGAAGAACTTGACGTAAACGTTACGCAGCTTAGTGCCGACGTAAAGCAGTTTAAAAATGCATGATGCCTGATGGTCCGGGAATTTGAAGAGGGCGGGGCCGGCAGATTTTATTAAAAAAATTAATCAGCATAGAATCCGAGGCTAAGAGAGGCATGCCATAATTTTCTGTGGTCTGATGTAAATCCGTAGCAGTATGAAGCGGTTAATTTAGTTGAGTCGCCGGTCAGGAAAGTGATAGAGGCTTCAGGTCCTGCATATGGGACTGTTTTGTATAATCCTGCGCGGCCGCCGGCTTTGATTAAAATTGTTTCATCAAATATCATGTATAGTCCTGTTCCAAGTCCGCCACCAGCTCCCAGTGATCTGTAAAAAATCTCAAGATCAACTTTCATGTGCAATCCGAATTCAAAAAAATCATTTCTGTAAAATGAATTATTGTTTGCAAGTTCATAAACTGATCCACCGTCAAATTTTGAATCAAGATTTATTACTGAAACAGAAATCGGCGGATAGAATATCATGAAAAATGTAAAAAGATTTAAGTCATTTTCAAGCATGCCGAATAATCCTAATGTTATTGGAAATTCAAATGATTTGTGCTGTCTGTGGTAATTGTAGTCTGACTTTATTACTTCGCGATTTTCAGGTTCTTCTTTTTCTTCGTGTTCTTCAATTTGCAGAACTGGAGTTTCTTTTTCTGTTTTATGATCGTTTGCTTCAGATTCTTCAACCTGCTGAACTGCCGGCGTTTCTTCTTTTTTAATTTCTTCTGCAGATAAAAATGAAGCGGCTACAAAAATTAAAAACAGCATAAAGATTTTTTTCATTGGCTTAGTATATAGATTTGTAAAAAAAATTAATAGAGAGGGTGGGGTGACTTAAAGCTTTTTACGTATTGATATTTCACTATCAATACGTAATTTATGTGATAATATTCTAAGCAGTAACAGTAATCTGCTTCTGCAGCTCTTGTATCTCATCTAATGTAAGACCGGTTATTTCAGAAATATCAGTTACAGGATATTTTTTCTTGAGCATATTTGTGGCAGTTTCAATGGCTTTCTTTTCTTCGCCTTGTTGTAATCCAAGTTTTAATGCTTCAGCTGCACGTATATCGCCGTATTCTTCTACAATTTTACTTGCCATCTGGATTCCTTCCTCATCCTGTTTATGAAATTTTACTTTTGAAGAAAGCTCATCAAAATACATATCATCAGCATCTGAAGCTGAAAAATCATGCATAAGTTTTCCAAGCGGATTGTCGCCTCTGTAATCGCCGTTGATGTACATTATATTACAGCCGTCATCAAAAGGCAAATT
>AUXO017137871.1_pt1 | contig 18748 bp, 15 predicted proteins | sample 768731 | NCBI WGS metagenome assembly AUXO01 (sample SAMN02715735, study PRJNA202380) | gut metagenome | biome: sheep rumen | host: Ovis aries | place: New Zealand: Palmerston North
TATACTTATGTAAATCTTCAGGGAGATTTGTTCTCAGGCTTTGATAGTACTCCAAAGTGTACCATTAATTGGGATAGTCCTTCGCAGGTAACAGCATTCTTTAAACTTTTAGGATTTAATACAGCTGTGCAAGATAAGAAGACAGGTGAAGATAAGGATAGTGTACTTGAGAAGGTTCTTAAGGGTCAAAAGGGAATTAATGATGAGTTCCTCAATATATATTTTGACTATAAGGAACATTCTAAGGTATGCAGTACTTATGGGCAGGGCCATCTTAATATGATTAATCCAAAGACTGGAAGAATACATACTGTATTTAAACAGCTTGGTGCAGCATCTGGAAGACTTTCATGTGGCTCAAAGCAGCCTAATGAAGATTTAGCCAAGGCAAATAAGGTACTTCCAAAAGACTGCACATATTGTAATCTCCAACAGCTTCCAGCAGATGAGCCTACCAGAAGCTCTTTTGTAGCCCCAGAAGGATATATGTTTGTGTCTGCAGACTTCTCTGCAGAAGAAAGCAGACTAGGAGCTGATATATATCAAGATAAGGAATTCTTGAAAGAGTTCAAGGAAGGTTCTGGAGATACCCATAATATGTTTGCATGGATTGTATATAATAAAGAATGCAGAGAATTAGGCTGCAAGGATGCTACAGAAGTTAAGAAGAAAGCTCCTCAATGGAGAAAGAAAGTAAAAGGCTTTGAGTTTGGATATATGTTTGGAGCTGCGGCACCTACATTGGCAGCTACAGCAGGGTGCTCTGTTGAAGAAGCACAAGCCGTTGTAGATAAACTTGATAAGGCTTTTGAAGGAATGACTGCATTTGCTAAGAAAGGTGCTGAGTTTGTAAGAAGTCATGGTTATATTATCATCAACCCTACTACTGGACATAGGCTTAACTGGTGGGATTGGAATGAGTGGAAGGAAAGACAGAAGAGATATAATGAACCTGGTTTCTGGGAAGATTTTAAGGTAAATCATAAAGGAACAGGTGATGCTGTGGCTCTTGAGGTAAGACATCATTTCCAAGCGGCTAGCAAATATGATAGGCTTGCAAGGAATGTAGTAACTCAAGGTACTGGGGCAATAATACTCAAATCTGCTATGACTACCTTGTTTAATTGGATTGTGGATAATGCTTATTTTAATATTATCCATATCTGTGTGGCTGTCCATGATGAGATAAACTGTGATTATCCAGAGTATGTAAAAGATTTTCCTGATACTCTTGAGACTATTATGGAAAATGCAGCAGGTAAGTACTGTAAAAGCCTCCCTATACCAGCAGAAGCTTCTGTTGAGAAGTTTTGGGTACATTAAACCGCTATTTATGGAATTGATTAGATCACTAAAGGAGAGGCACAAGGCTTCTCAGAGAAATGATATTTGGCAAAGGGCTGAAAGCACTATTACACTAGATGACTTTGATAACAGCTTATACATTGCCTATAATGGAGTACCTCTTGTTCCCATTGAGAATGACTGGACTCCAGAAAAGATAATAAACAAGCTCTCTGAGCTTCGTACTAACTATGTAAAGGCTATGACCACTGAGCATAAGATGCCTCAGATGGTTGCAGCCTTGCTTTAAAACAATTAAGACTATGTTAATAGAGGTAAAAGCAAAGGTAAGCCGTAATATTGATGGCAAGACCAAGAAAAGACAAGAAACATTCCTTACGGATAAGGAGTTCTTTTCAGAAGCAGAATTCAAAGTTACTGAAACTCTTACTGAAGAGCAGGACAGCAAGCTTGTAGAGAGTTTTGAAATCACTTCCCTCAGGCAGTCTCCAATCAAGGAGATTGCTTCACAATATGCAGGGGAGTTCTCTTACATAGCATCTTTCAAGGATACCTTTGTAGGTGATGATGGTACAGAGAAACCTATTAAGTATAAGGTACTTCTCTGGGCTAATAGTCTTACAGAGGCTCTAGATAGGACAAATGAGCTTGCAAAGCAGGGATATGATATGACTGTAGAAGGATTAAAGGAAGTAGACTATGAGTATTTGGAAGAAGGAGGAACAGACAATGGGTGAACTTGAGAACTGCAACTTTGAAGATAATAGGGTTGAACATCCATCTCATTATCTCTGGTTGAAGGAAAAATGTGGCATTGAGGTCATTGATATTGCCAGACACATGAACTTTGATCTTGGGAACTGTATTAAGTATATCCTCAGAAGTGGGCATAAAACTGAGTCTGGAATGACTGCAAGGGAAAAGCAGATTGAAGACCTCAAGAAAGCAAGATTCTATATTAACGATGAAATTGAAAGATTGGAGAAAGAAGTATGAAAGACAGAGATTACTATCCCGCAGGAGCCTATAATGATCCTTATGCACCGTATAATTGGCCAGAGAATGATCCAGAAGAATTTGACTGTTTTGTATCCCAAACATTAAGCAAGACAACAGGTATATTTACAGACCAGTATATTGCAGAATGGGATGGGGAGCAAGGTGTGGACTATGACCTTTCTGAAGTAGATTGGCCTAATGAGTACCATGCTAATGACCACTATACTCCCCTCCAACTTATTGAACTCTTCAAGAAGGAACTTGAGAGTAAACTTGAACTTGCTGATAATCCAAAGGAGCAGAAGTGGTGTAAATTTATGATTGAGGAATGCAGTAATTGGACAGAAGATGAATGTGAAATCTGTGGAGGGTAAATATGAGTAAGAGTATTGAATTAAGTCCAAAGCATGGGGTAAATCCAAGTGTTACCCACTGTGAATGCTGTGGTAAGGAAATAGGCATTGCTATGTTTGGTAAGCTAAAGGATGATAAGGAAGCTCCAAGAGATGTGTATATGGGGCTTTGCGATGACTGCCAGAAGGTAGTCGATTCTGGAGGATTACTGATTATAGAGGTGAGGGATGGTGAGAGTGGTACTAATCCATATAGGACTGGTAGGATAGTAGGTATTAAGAAGGAAGCCAAAGAAAGACTTTTCAAAGACTTAAAATCTTCCATGTGCTATATGGAAAACTCAATGTTTTCAAGACTTTTTGAGAACATAGCCTCTTGAAATCTAAGTAAATCATTTATTTTATTTAAAGTGTTTTTTAGTAGTGTTTTATAGGTATTATCTCTGAAGTATCTTTGTAGTGTGAAACAAGTAGTCGCAGGCTTGATTCAGAGGACATAGTGAAATAGACTGGCATAAGCCAACCCTATATTTGAGTTCCACATTAAGTACTGCATCTACTTAAGGGAACTCACGAGAGATTCCCTGTTAAGTACCTGCGACTACTTGATAGGGAAAACTCTTTTATAGGGTTGGCCTTTTTTCACCGAGAACAATGGGCCCAGTGCCACAGCACTGATCACCTTAACTAGGCTTGAAACATAGCATATAGAAGGTTAGACGTAGGGTTAGTAAGTACAGGTAGTGATACCAACATAGTACTGAGGTTAAAAGCTCATGCTCCTACAGGCCTGAAAATGTTCCAGGATATATGACTGTAGTGTCAGCTTTCTGTGGTTTGAGGGGTAAAGCTGGCCAGTGAGGTTTACAGGGTGAGAGTCCCAACAAAAAATGTCTTCTATGAATAGAGGAAATTGACCGCCTGCAGTTTAAGTCCTAAGGAGGAATGAAGAGTCAGATGTTTTTGCTCAGTTCTGCTGGGCAGGGAAAAACTATGTTCATTTAACAATTAAACTTTAAACAATTTAATATTTAATACTATGAGCAGTTACTTAAATTTCTATTTAGTCCCTAAGAAGAAAGAAGGTCAATCTGAAGAGTCAGAACCTATACATTTGATGAGCTACAGCAGAAATTCTGATGTGTACCAAAATTACTATGATTATCTAAATCCTGCCTATTATTCAGGTGCAGATGACAAAGTAAACTACACAGAGCTTACTCCTCATGATGCCCAGTATGTGGTTGATAAGGCTAGGGAAGACCTCTTGAAGTCAGAGAAAAGCTTTGATGATATGGTTACTGCCTATAAGAGCCTAGACAATCTTCCGAAGGACACTCTTGAAGACTATATATTAGACTATACTTCAAGAAAGCAATATATTGATGAGCTTAAGGATGGCATTAGAGAGCTTGAGTTTATTGCTGGTTTGGTTAAAGATTTGGAATTCTCTGGTTTTGAAAAGGTATTGATTAACATTGACTGATATGAAGACTGGAATTATTAAGGACTTTTCGCTGCCTAACAACTATATTACAGACAGCATTAACCTCTATAATACTCTTAGGGACTACTACAACAAGTATCCTTCAGAGAATACAGTGACTTTTGATGCATCAGGATATTCTAATCTTGAAAGTCTGAAGAATACACTTAAGAAGATAATCTATGGAGTAAAGGAGGATTAACATGGGGATTGCATTCATGCTTCTGTTACTAGGTATTGCAGGAATAATGCTTATACATTATTCTTCTGTGGATATTTCATGCCCAAGATGTAAGAGTGATATGGAATATAAAGGAGATGTAGTTAAGCTTTCTAATGGCAAGAGGGTAGTAAAACACATGTACAAGTGCCCTCATTGTGGGGAAATTAAGACTGTTTGACTATGAATGTAGAACAATTTGAAGAACTGGAAAAGAGTCTTTATGATAGGGGTTATCGTAAGTATATTCAACATTGGAAACATGAAGATTATGTTATAGGATTGCCTCTTCATAAAGATGACAATAAATGGGAAGAGGACAGATATGCATATCAGATACTACTGCATATCTATGACCATAGAAATTGGCCTTCAGAATTTAATGTACCTTCAGAAGAGAGGAACAAAGTTGGTATTGAAATAACCATTGATGTATCAAGAACTATAGATGAAAGGATGGAATTAGTCACTTCATGGGAAGATGATACTAAGATTGAGGATATAGAAGATATGGCAGAAAAGTTTTATAGTTGGGTTCAAGAGATATATCCAGAACCAAGAATGGAGGAACTATAATGTGGGAAATAATTATATAGCCTATAGTGATGGGTCTGGGGATAACATGCATCCCAACAGACCTGGAGGTGCTGCCTACATCATCCTTGATGAGACAGGCAAGGTGTTGAGAAAAAGAGCTAAAGGATGCATAAGCACTACTAACAATAGAATGGAATTGCTTGCCATAGTAAGCATCGTCAATGCCCTTCCAGCACATTCCTATGTGACAATCAATACTGATTCAGAGTATTGCATAAAAGCTCTTCGATCAAAGAATCCCAAGGCAAATCTAGACTTGATAGAGATGTATCATAAGATACGCAGTGATAAGAGTATCTGTGTTAATCTTGTGTGGGTAAAGGGACACAGTGGTGTCAAGTATAATGAAGAGTGTGACAAGATGGCCAATGAAGCCTATCAAAAGGTGAGGGATGCATATTCTGCAAAACCTCATTGTAAAGATTTAAAAACCAGCAACAAACGTAAGAAGAAAAATGAAAGCACTAATAAAAGCAAAAAGAGAAGATGTGTACAATGCCCCAATAATCCCTTGGAATAATGGCACATATACACCACTTGCGAATAGTTATATAATGGACTTGATAGATACTAAAGTCCATGATTTAGGGCTGACTGTCAAGAATGAAAATTATAAGGTTACTACTACTCAAGACGGGCTTATCAAAGGTGTTATTGGAGAGTATAACATTATAGCAGATGATGGTGAGTTTGGGCAGAAAGTGATGTTCAGAAACTCCTATGACAAGTCAATGAGTTTTGCTTTTGTGGCAGGCACAATCGTTTGGGTGTGTACAAATGGCTGTGTATCAGGTGATTACCAATATAAGAGAATTCATAAAGGTACTTTTGAGGATGGCGTAAGCTCCACTGAAGTTGATGTCATTGAGAATATTGAAGGTGGATTCAATATGCTTCAGAAGGCATTTGAGCACAATGTAGGGCAGCTCAATGAGCTTAAGAAGGTAGAGATAGGCCCTGAGGATGCATTCAAGCTGCTTGGTGAATTATTCTTCATGAGAAAGGTAATAACGATTACTCAGATGGCAGTAATCAAGAAAGAGTTTGATGGGAGTAAGAACTTTAGGCATATAGATGACCCTCACTTCAGGGCATTTGACCTATATAATCATATCACAGAGGCTCTGAAGCTTTCTCATCCAGCAAGCTACATTAATGACCATATAACCACTCACAGCTTATTTGAACAAACATTTCAGTTATGAGAGATATAAAGTAAATTAAAGATATTGGCAAGTTGAAATAATTATTTTAAACTATGTATACAGTAGAGATAAGACATCACTGTAAGACTTATACAAATGGTGATGCAGATTCAGAATTTAAGCTTATAGGGTCAAAGAATTTCAAGACCAGAACAGCTGGTAAGGAGTACATTGAAAATAAACTTAAATATAAAGATAATGTAAGAAAGAAATGGCATAAAGGTGATGAGCCTAGCTATTGCTATTGGTTTACTGGAAACACTTGGCACAATGAGTGTACTGGTGAGATGGAAGATGAATACTATCAGTACAAACTAATGAAAACTAAGATAAACTAAACTATTAATTTAAAATCAAAATTATATGTCACAACAAGCATTAAATTCAATTGAATTGTACAGAGGTAATAATCCTAGTACTATTGAGAAGGCGTTGTCTTTTCAGAAGAAGAGTGTAGTAGATGAACTGAAGGCACATTTTGGTGCAAGTGACAATCATGAGCTTGCTATCAAACTTTCAATGGCATGAAAATAGGGGGCACAATTACAGTGGAGGAACTTATTGAAGAGTTGAAAAAGTTTCCTGAAGATTTAGAAGTCTTAATGGCTATAAATGAAAGTTCTGGGTTCCCTGATGATCACATAGAAACATACCCCATAGAGGGTGTTTTTAGTGCAAATGTCAATGAGCCAAGCAATCCTCCATTTGAATGGTGGTATAAGATTGAAAGCAGCGATGATAAAGTGCTGCTGTATGTATTTCCTTAATAATTTTGGTACTATGACTATTCATAAAAAAGCAACTAAAGTCCTCTATAAGGAAGCAAGAGAGAGTGAAATGAAAGAACTTATTGAGGCTATACAGTATGTCGGAGGAGAGATAAACTTCACAGACTTTAATGCAGATGAACTTCCATCCATTCTATATTACTTTCAAAGGCAAAAGAAAGCTGCCTATGTAGATGTGCTGAAAGTATCCTATGATACAGAACTTCACATAACTGTAATGTTACCTGCAGAACCTGCACCTTTTGAGTGTAATATGGATGATATTCTTATGGGTCAGTTCTCTATTATTACAGAAGCTATTGATGTTTGTGGGGTATTCTTTAATTATACAAGTCATCAAGATTTACGTGAGGAATCTCTGATTATGTTATCTGCAGATCTCTACAAGACTATCTACAAGAGGTGTGGTAACTATGGAGATACATGTAATGAGCTCTCAAGAATTGCCAGTGAGTTTGAAAGAGATCTTAACTGGCAGGAAGATGACCAGAGAGATTATATAGAAGAACTTGAAAAGTTTGAAAAGGAATATCTTAGTTCTTTAGACAAGCCTATAATTAGAATAATGGGAGAGTAATGAAGTAGGGGAGCAGTTAATAGCTGTTCCCCTTTCTTTTTTCTAATGAATGTGCTTAATAAGATAAAGGTTTTGCTTAAATGTTTTTGATGCCTGTTGTAAAGGCACTATATTTGTACAAATAATGATATAAATAATAACTTATGGTATATCCCAAGTGCTACATAGTTAATAAGAATATAGATGGTTATCTTGCTTCTAAATTTGGCTGGAAGGCTGAAATGGGAAGTAAAGGATTGAATCCAATGAAGATTGCTTCTCTTAGAGGTCTTTATGATCAGGCTGCAGAAGAGAATAAAACAGCAGAACTTCTTCCTGATAACCCTACACAGGCAGATCTTGATGAAGCCTTTGAGAAACTGAAGAAATTCAGAGCAGGCATTAGAGAAGTGCATAGAGCTAAGATGTCTAAGGGAACAAGACGTATTGACAGAGCCTATGATGCTTTAAGACATGCGTATTCACTACATGAAAGAAAGAGTAGAATCAGTCTTCTGTCTAACTTGTTCTCCTCTGAGGTAGATAGGCTTATGGAAGGAGGCAAAGCTGATAGGCAAAGCTTTGTCAATGGTTTCGCTGCTTCTGATGGTAAATATTATGGAGGTGAGTTCTCTATTTTGGAAGGTGTCTATAACAACATACACCAGATTAGGGCTAATTACTATAGGCACATGAGGAATCCTGAAGAAGGCTTCAAAGCCTATCAGAAAAATAAGAAGCTTGATTTCCAAGGTGCTCCTACTAATGCTCAGGAATTTAAGGAAATGTGTGAGCATAGGTTCAATGAATACACTAAGATTCTTGAGAATTGGAATGAGCTTGTTCCTTTTGTACTAAAAGACCTGGTAAAAAAGGAAGGGGTGAAGTTGGGTATTAAAACTGAATATGCTGCAGTAGCTTCTTCTGATAACTTTGGAGACAATGACATTGCTGCCAAGTGGGATTTATCTGAGTCTAAGCGTGATGGATGGCAGGAAAACTCAGACCTTCAGAGTGCATTTGGTTCTGTTGGTCAACAAGTCAGAAGAATCCTTGCTACGGTTCCTCAGATTGAAAGTATTCCACAATATGTAGAAAAGACAGACGGACTTGGCAATAAGGTTACAGTCTATGCTGGTTTAAAGCAGGTTCCTGTAGTAGATGACCTGGGTAATCCTCAGTTCATGGATGCTACAAAGACTCATCAGGCTCTTATGGAATATCTGAAAGGTGTTCAGGATTCTGAAGATATGATGAGAAGGCTCTGTAGAGACGGTGAACTTGGAAAAGGTGTAGCTAAAATTCCTTGGATGCAACCTATTGTAGATGTTCTTATGAGTAATCCTCAGGCTAGAACCCAATTCTTCTGTGACTTCAAGAAGAACTTCCAGCCATATTCTATAATGTGGGAAGAAGAAAGTGAGAACAGCTTTATAAAGAAGTGGAAGACAAAGATACTTAATAAGCCTGCTAACATGCTTAAAGGTAAGTATGAAATGCTGATGTCTTCTAAAGGTAACTTTCCTATTAACGTAAAAATGTGGGGGTACACGCCTGTCTTTGATGAAGTCACTAAGGAAATTAATTGGCAAAGACTTGCAGAACTTAGAAAGACTGTTTTAGCTTGGACTCATGAAGAAATAGCTCCTGTAGAAAATGAACAGGCAGGAGATATCCGTACTCAACAGCCAAGATATGCTTCTTCTACAGCTGCTCCTCTTATTAACACAGGAACTAATACCTTTATTACTATAAACGGTAAGTCTCAAAGGGTTACTGCTGATCTTAGAAGAGATTTTCTTACAGAAGTGTTTACATCTCTTGGATATGATGTTACAATGGATGCCATTGACAGTATCATTCACTCAAGAGATATCTATACTGTAAGGGAACAGTTAGAACAACTCTTTAATCCTGATAATCAATATACTGGTTTTCTCTATGCTGCTGGTGTACAGACTCTTGGAGATACCAATGTTAGGAAGCTTCAAGAAAAACACATGAAATTCAGAAGTTTGTACAGCACAAGTAAGGGAGAAAACGGTCAGCCTGTGAAAGAACATTCAGAAAAACTGCTTGATATTATAAGCAAACATCAAGAAGGATATAGGGTAGAGTCAAGAGCTAGATACCAAGGTAATACAATGTATTCCTTTGTAGCACCTTCTTATCTTGGTGACAGGTTAGAGACTATCCAGAACTTTGTAGAAGCTGACAATAAAGAAGGACTTCTGCAGTTCTTGAAAGAGGAATATCTTAATAGTCCATTCTTTGTTGATGATGAATATCTGTCAACTGAAGGTAAGTCTGGCAAAATTCTTAATACTTGGCTTGCTGATATTGTAGAGGCTTGTAAGGATAATAAAACTCCGCTTCAAGAATCTGTAGCTGCTATCTTTAACTATGAGAGAGATCTTGGTAGAGAGGATAAGAAGTTTGAGGACTTTACAGCTAGAGAGCATGGTGTAGATATGCTGATTCACTTCTTTGCTGATGAACAGCAGAAGAAAGGTTATGGAGGCAAGGGAACAAGAGATATAAATAAGAAGCTCTCTGCCATGTATCCAGTGTTTATTCTTGGTGATGCTGGTGTGAGTAAGTATATTAGGGCTCCTAGAATATCTTCTGCAGTAAGGGTAAATAAAGAAGGGAATGTTCTTGATGAAGCTGATGCTAAGTATACTGCAAGAATTGAATACAGATTTGATGATGCAGCACAGGATAGAGTTCTCGAAGGTCTGTATAATATATATATGCAGGAAAGAAGAAGAATGGCTATTGATGAAGCTATGGCGTATAAGATGTATGCTAATGGCAAAGAAGTCAAGCATCCAAAAGGTGAGTTCTCCATTCTTACTTTCCTAAATCCAGACTCTCAGGAATATAAGGAAGAATATGCCATTTCAGAAGATAAGAAGGATGACAAGGATACAGTTAAGGCTGCTATCCGTAAGTACATGGATGATGCTACTAAGACATTCAAGGACAGACTGGATACCCTTGGTGTATTAGAGACAGCAAGTCAAGGTAAGAATCAGGTATATAAGAACATCAATTCTATTGCTACTCCTGAGAACATTGATACCAAGATTCAGGAATTCTTCTGGAATACCAAACTAGCTACAGCCCAGCAGTTACAGCTGATGACCATTGATCCATCATTCTATCATGGTACTAAAGACCTTCAGAAGCGTTATAAGGAAATTCATGCTCCTGGTAATGTATTGGATTTGATGGCTAGAGACTTTGATGGCAATCTCTATTCTCCAGATGGTATTGAAAGGGTTGTTTACTTCAGAGACCTTTCAATCAATGCTGAGCAATTCAACCCAGAGTTTATGGCAGTTGTCCTTAGGACATTTGCACAAGAAGGGAAAGAGAAGGAGGTGGAGGAGGCCATTAAAGATGGTATTATTCAACCAAAATCAGGAGCAGAAGAAACAGCAAGACAGAATAGACTTGCTGACTTACTTGGCAATAACTATGGTATCTATAGGTCTTATACAGGTAATACTCTTACTGATGGTCAAGGATACAGGACTCTTACCTCTTATAGAAGGGTAAAAGGTATGGCTGGTCAATGGACTGAACAAATGGAGAATGCTTATAAGGCTATTATGCAGATAAGAAAGAATCATGAAGTCAGGGATGCATCGGGTAAAGTTGTTGACTATACTGAAGCAACTCCTGAGGAGCTTAAGCAGATTGCAAGCTTTGCCTTGGTTCTTCAGCCTATTAAGCCTTACTTGTTTACCCATGAGAAGTATCCTATTGAGATTGCCAAGAAAGACAAGAATGGTAATGTTGTAAAAGGTGCTGACGGTAAGCCTGTAATGATTAAGACTTACAAGTACATTCCTGTACAGCATAAGTATGCAGAAGCTCTTATTATTCCTGAATTAATGCCAAAGGGACACAAGCTTCGTGACTTAGGCTTCTGGATGGATAAGCATAACATTGATATGGTTGGCTCCGATAAGATTGCTAAGGTAGGTTGTTTTGGTCAGGCAGATTTAAGCAATATTGGGAATAAAACCAACCTTGAAACAGCTATGGGTGCTGGTTATATTCATGAATTGCCTTATAAGGACTATAGGATTCAGACTAATGTTCCAGAACATATCAATGCTTCTCAGCTCTTTGGTACTCAGGTAAGAAAACTTATTATGTCTGGACTTGATATGGATGGAGCTGCTCAGTTTTATGCTGACTTGCTTGGTATAGATCGTGTAAACCTCAGTACTTCTAAAGATGGCAATGACAACAATGCCAATGCATCACTTAACGGAAGAAACCTGTTGGCACTCTACAACTCACTTATTTGTGCTAATATCTTTGATTCTTACGATAAGTTTGCAAAAAATGCTGGAGATATACAAGAGCTTGCTAATCTTCTACAGCAGTCTACAGTAGGCTCTATGAGAGAAGCTATGGATAATCTGTTCTCTTATGTAGTTACAGGCAGTGAGGCAGACTTGCAGAAGTTCATGATTCCTTTGTTTGAAGGGGGCTTAGAGCATGATTCAGCAGCTTTGATACTTTCTACATTCAAGAAGATTGTAAACAAGCAACAGATATCTGGTGGTTCTGCAGTACAGGTAAGTGCCTTTGGTATCAATGGGTATGATGAAGACGGTGGTCTGAGGTTTGTTACAGACCAAGACAACAATAAGAATATCCTATATGCTGAGATTGAGATGCCTTTCGATAAGTCCTTCATGGTAGATGTAAGGAATGCTGATGGCTCTGTCACTAAACAGCCTGTAAGTCTTGACTATGACAAGTATTGCAATATGGATGGTACCTTGATTCCTACAGGAGAAGCCTTAAAGAAAGGCACTAAGGAATGGAAGAAGTATCAATCCTATACTTATAAGAAAGTAGATGGCAAGCTTATTCCTTGTAGGCATGATGACCCTCAGGCAGAAGTCTATAAGCCACTTATTGAAGCTGAGTATCCTGATATACTTAGTATTCTTGCTTATCGTATTCCTACTGAGAGGGATTACTCTATGATTAACTGTCAGATTAAGAGGTTTACATCTAAGGTTGCTGGTGGTACAATTAAGGTTCCACCACAGGGCACTACTATTGCAGGTTTTGACTTTGATATTGATAAGTTGTATTTCATGCAGCGTGAATATCATAAGCACTACAAGAATGAAGCTTATGTAGAAAGTAATTTCTCAGAGTCAGATGTATATGCTGTTTGGAACGCTATCTATCAGAATAATCCAGAAATCAGTGCTGCCCTTGACAATGCTCAAAGTGAAGCAATGACAAGAGATCCTGAGAATCATACAAGAACCTTGAAGAGTGGTAGAATTCTTCCTAAGAATCCTAAACATTCATACTGGGAAGATGCTAAGATTGAAGAGAAGTTCGGTAAGAAAAAAGGTGAACTCTTTGCGGATGCTGCTAAGCAAATAGGTGTCAAACCTGTTACTAAGGATAATAGTGAAACTGTAGAGTGGTTAGAAGAATACGATTTCAATAAAGCTCCTGAGGAGAATACAAGGGCTGCAAGGAACAATCTTCTCATTACTCTTATTCAGGCTAGATTGATGGATCCTCAGACTGTCAAGCAGCGTTATACTCCTGGTGGATTTGACAATGCTTCCAAAGCAGCAAGAATGATGAGGGAACTCTTTCATGGAGATTTGGAACATGTAAAAGCTGCTATTCAAAATGATACGCTTGATACTGTAGCAAATGGAAGAAAGGACCCAGAGCCAAATTATGATCCTACTGACCCATATACCATATTGATATATAATCAGCAGAATCAGGTAGCAGGTAAGCTTATTGGTATCTTCGCTAATCAGAATACCAATCATGCCTTTGCCTCAGCTATGGATGAGTTTGAGCTTTATGAGCCTATATCATTTGCAGGACACTCTTTCAGGGACTTGCTTCATAAGAATTCTGAAGATGCAGCACAGATAGACCTTAATATGGCTGAGTTCCTTGCAGCTTCTGTAGATGCTGTGAAGGACCCTGTACTTAACTTCCTTAATCTGAATACTATTACTGCTGATGCAGGTGCATTGCTTGCAAGAATTGGCTATAATACCAAGGAGATAGGTCTGCTATTTAATCAACCTATTATTCGTAAGATATGTGTAGACTCTTTTAATAATGGCAGTAACATTAACTCAGTAATTGACGATGCTAAGAAGATGCTTCTTGGATATCTTACAGGCATTAATGTCCATAACAAGGTAAACATTGGCATAAATGATTTAGCTCTTGGTATTGTAAATGAGCGTGAAATGCTTGAGAATGGCAAGACTCAAGATGATTTCTTTAAGGATAACGCAAGAATGCAGTATGCTGTACTTGAATTATTCAGCAATATTCTTAAGGCATCCAGTGATGTATCTGACTTTATACTTAATACCAAGTTTACTGCATCAAACGCTGTAAGTTCTAGTTTTGGCGGAATGTATGCCCAGCAGATGAGAGTAAGCACTTATGTAGACAAATTCCCAAAAACTGAAAAGGATAAAGGCTTTCTTAGCTATAAGGTGACTGTTGTTAAAGGTGCTCAGCAAGTAGGACTTATGAGTAAGCCTATTGACAATAGTGATGGTTTGATATTACAGCCAGGTGAGAAGATTTCTGACTACAAGAAAAGGTATCTGCATTATGTAAGATTCAATCCATTTGCCTATGAGCAAGCTATGTATGATGCCAATAGAAATGCTATCAAGCTTTTGTCAAGATATTATCCTTATGAGACTAAAATGTATACTGAGGTCAGGGATAGAATGAACAGACTATCATGGTTTGGTACACTTTCTGAAGACGATATCAATGATATCCATAGTAATATTCCAGTAGCTTTGCTTGCACGTCAGGAGCATTCAGACTTTAATGGTGAAGCAGAGCATATTAAGGAAGATGGAACCAGAACAGGTATGACCAACAGAGACTACTATAGAAACAAGTTTGCAGAGGACTTGATGGGAATGCTTGCTGCAGATCCAGATGTCTTGGGTAAACTTGAGATATTCAAGTATCTTAGTCCTGAGTCTGTTGAAGTGGCTACTAAGGATGAAAATGGCCTTGAAATAAAGACTGAAGCATGGAGAATACAGATGCAGGACATAGGTGGTATGGATGCTGATGTCAAAGAAGCTATTCGTGAAAGTTGGGCATACCTTATGGAAGTACAGGATGATGGTTACTTTGACAATCAGGATTATGCTGAACTTGGAAGGGATCTCTTCATGTATTGTTTCTATCAGCTTGGCTTTGATTTCAGTCCTCTGTCATTCATGCATCTTGCTCCTACGGCAGTAAAGGATAACATTATTGTACAGAGAAGTAACAGCCTTCCATTGAAGGATTGGTCAGCTGACGGAGGTAACATTTTACCTGATACTGATGATGTTCTTGTATGGTCAGCCAATGTACCAGGTAGCTTTGAGAAAGCTTCAGAATTTGGTGCAGATAGGTCTGTTATAGGCAGAATCAGTGGTGATGCTTATCAGCTTCCAGAAAAGTTAGATCAGTATGCAGATATCCAAGATTTGATACATGAGGCTAAGAGCCATCCAGAACTGAAGTTCAAGATTGACAGAGACCTTACCAGAGAGGAATTCCAGATGTTTGTGGACCTTAAGGAGGATGTTCCTGCTAATATCTACTTCTCTTCTCAAACTCTTGAGAATGCAGGTGATTTGAAGAGTAAGTTGTCTTATGGCAAGAGCAGGACTTATAGACAGTTCCTTTATGAAATACTTGATGAGACAGGCAGTCAGCTAAATGTTGAGGAATTTGCCCAGATGTTTATTCTTAACCATTTGGATAATGCAAGGTATGTTCTTGATATTAGCAAAAGTAATAAGAGACTTAGGGAAATTGTTAAAGAGCAGGCTGGACAATTAAAGGATGGCTTTAAGTTTAAGGATAGAATTACCATAGATATCAGTAAGTACACCAATGACCAAGATGCTGAGTCCCTAAAGAATCTTGTAAAGGTAAAAATGCAAGATAATACTATTACTCAAATAGAGTGGAGGCCGTGTATTGTCATTGATGGTTCTTACTATATGGCAGAAAGCAATACTGATTTGGGCTTTAATATTACAGGAAAGGGCACTGCAAAAATTTCTTACCGTAAGGTAGTGCCTTGGGGTTCTTCTAAGACTATTAGATATGATGGTAATGAAGAGCTTAAGCCTACAATGAGATATCAGGCTTCTATGAATGCCATACCTCAGATAGCTCCTATTGTTAAACAGCCTCAGGCTCCTGTACAGCAGGCTCCTTCTACTCCAGAAGCTCCTCAGGACAATGTCCCAACAGGAGACAATGGAGCACCTGAACCTGTTGTAGAGCAGAGTAATGGTAGTGCTACTGGTATTGATGCCATGAGACAGCTTGCTGAAGATTATATTTTCAAAGAGATGGTAAATGCCATAGAAGCTAAGTTTGGTCCAATGTTGGCAGAAGACAAACAAGGTATGAGAGATACATTGTCTAAAAGCAGTATGCAAGACCTTAATGATACTGTAGCTACTATCAGAAAGGCTTGTAGGGAGAATGGGGTCATGATGCTTGATGACAATGGTAATCCTATGATGGGATGTTAATTAGGTAATGTTTAAATATTAGGATAATGAGTAAGTCGTGTACAATACTTGCACATGTTAGAAGGCCTAATGGAGAAGTAGTGGAAAGCAGGTTATTCAATGACCTGCTCCACTATACTTCTGACAATAGGGAGTTAACTAAAGAGTACTATGGAGTTGGAACCAGTGAGGACTTTCTTTCCCAAGTAAGGGATTCTGATGAATTCCAGGTAGATGAGAATGGAGAAATCACACTCAAGTCCCTAAGAACTTTGGCTAAGTTGGATTTGGATACTGACAAGCTTTTGCAGGTACTTAACAAAGATATCAGGGAAGGAGAATATGATTATGAGGAAGCTGTCCGTAAGATAGAGGATTTCAATAATAACAATGAATTCTCTGACAAGGTGATAGCAACTATCTTTCCTACTGCTTCTAATAAGTACTATGTGACAGTGGTTCCTATAAAGAAATCAGTAATTAACTCAGAGGGGAAGAAGGAGGATGAGAGAGTAGAGGTTAATGAGAAAAAGAAACTCCACGATGTAGTTCATAATAAAGAGGTTGAAAAGAGAATAATCAATCTTTTAAGACAGCATCAAGTGTCTGTTAAGTTCCTAGAAGGTAACAAGGAAGGGGGCAGGTATTCTACAGAGAATGCCACTAGGACACAGGATGGGCTCTATGCTCTCATAGAACTAAGTAAAGGCGGATATACAACAGATGTGCTTGCTGAAGAAGCAGGTCACTTTGCTGTAGGTGCGCTTGGTGATAATCCTTTGGTTAAAAGACTTCAGGATCTTCTTGGAGATCCATCTGTCCAAAGAGAAGCATTAGGTGATGAAGAATTTGAGAATTCTCAGCTTGGTACTAATCCTGCAAGGGAAGTAGCTGGTAAGCTAGTAGGAAAGGCCCTGCAGAGAAAACTTGATAATGCAGGGATGGTGAAAACATTGGCAAACAGAATAGCAAATTTTGTCAAGAGAGTCTTCTATGCTTTCTCTGGTAATGAGGTAAGATGGGCTGCTGCTAAGGCTGAACAGGCTGCTAATAGAATTGCCTATCAATTTGTTGAAGGTGACAACAGCTTCTCTGTTGACAATGCTATCAGTATCAGTGAAGTCATGAATAATGCCACGTTAAGTGTTAATCAAAAAGTCTATAAGGATACTGTAGATGAATTAGGTAGAATGGTCAAGCAGCTTGAGGCAATAGCACAAGACCAGTTTACTGGTCAAATGCAGGCATCTCTGGCTATGTCAGTACTGTCTGGTACTGATGAGAACACTGGTGTATCAGCCTTACAAATGAATAAGACAGACCTTACTGCAAATTCCTTGGCCTTTGATGGTATAGTTCAGGCATTGGTTCAGGTTACAGATTACCTTGGTCCTGATAAGGAAATAGACCAACTTATGAAGGCTGTAGATTTGGATAATGTATCTGATTTCTACGCTAACATGGCAAGGAATGGAAGATACCTTAGGCAAGCTAGAACATTCCTTAGAAGTGCTGAGATTATTATCAGTACAATAGAAGCTGCTTTGAACTCAAATAATCTTGCAGGTTCATTGGTACTTGCAAATGGCTCTACCATTACTGATGTAAGATATCAGGATGAGAATGGTACTTGGAAGAGCATTAATTTGAAGAATACTATTCCTGCTTATAAAAATATCATTGCTAAAGCTGTAAGTGAACTGTCAAGTCTTGAAAGTAACTACTTTGCAAGATTCTGTGAAGATATTTATGGTAGTAAGTATATTACCTCCACAGTAGGTAAGACATGGCAAGATATCTGGCACGGACAAAAAGCTTTTGGAGAGAGCACTCAAAGTATTGCTGACATGGTGCTTGGTGTAGGTATGGAAGATATTGATGTATTCCACAGATACTTAGGCTCTATGGCTAATAATCCTGATATCATAGGACAAATAGCAGATAAACTTGTAAAGACTGCTAATAAGACCGCAGACGATCTTGCTATCAAATATAAAGACAGACTTCTTATACTACAAGAAAGAGCTAGAAAGCTTGGTTTAAATACAGCTGACTTGCTAGAAAAAGATGAAAACGGTGTACCTACAGGTAACATGATTACTCCTCCTGCAGCTCCTACTAGCGAGGGAAATAGGGAAGAGGATGCTATTTGTCAGGCCTATATGTCTGAACTTGAGACAGACAATCCTAATGATGTTCCTGCTGTTCAATATGGTAGATGGGAAAAGGAAAGAGATGAATTCCTTAAGCAGCTTTGGGAAGACTTTAAGGAAGAAAATCCTGATTGGCAGTCTATGTCTGGATTTACCAGAGGTTATAAGTGGGATGCTTATAAACGTCCAAAATATAAAGATTGGAATAAGGAGCATAGTATTAAGGTAGAAGTCAAGAATCCTGATACAAACGAAATACTGTATGTAAAATGGATTCCTAATCTTACCTATCAGACTGATGCGTGGGACAATCTAAGGTCAAAGTATCCTTCAAAGAATGGTGATTCCATTGACAAGTGGATGTATGACTACAGGCAGATTAAGGAGGAACTTGACAGGATGCTTCCTGTAGGTGCCACTAATTCCTATAGGCTTCCTCAGTTCAGGGGAACCTTCATGAATTCTGTAAGGCAAAGTGCTATATTGGAGAAAGGCCCATTGAAGAAA
>AUXO011315521.1_pt1 | contig 18741 bp, 24 predicted proteins | sample 768731 | NCBI WGS metagenome assembly AUXO01 (sample SAMN02715735, study PRJNA202380) | gut metagenome | biome: sheep rumen | host: Ovis aries | place: New Zealand: Palmerston North
CCTGATTATCGCCTGTTACTGTACTTTTTCACAAGTATTTCATTCATGCAGACATGAATATTATTAAAATTCCTAAATACTTACAGGAAATTCGTATTTTCACTTTACAAACTTTCAGGAATGTTGTATAATATTCTTATCTGGGTGTACTCTGCTGCACCTGTCAAATCATTTTTCCAGAAAGAAGCATTGTTATCATGAAATTCAAACTCCCTGTTGCTGCGGTCAGTCTGCTCCTGCTGATGAGTACTGTCCTTACGGGCTGCGGCAGAAAATATGTTCAGCTTCAGGATTTTCCTATCCTCAATTATACCCCGCCGGCACAAGGTGATGAAATTATTGTCATGACTGTAAAAGACTATGGCGAAATTAAAATCCGTCTTTTCCCGGACCTTCTTCCGGAAGCCTGCGAAAATTTTACTACCCTCGCCAACAGTGGTTATTATGATGAACTTATTTTTCATCGTGTCATTCCTGATTTCATGATTCAGAGCGGTGACCCTAAAGGTGATGGTACTGGCGGTGAATCCTGCTGGGGCGGTAAATTTGACGGCGGTGTTTCTAATCAGCTCATTCATGTTCCCGGTGCGCTTGCTTATGCTAACAGTAACGCTATGACTTCTACTGACGGCAGTCAATTCTATCTTGTCACTGGTGAATCTGTAAACAATGCCCTTTTGGATACCCTCACAGAACAGCAGAAAATTTATTTCACTCAGGAAGCAAGAAATTTATACACACAGTACGGAGGCACTCCCTATCTTGACGGCAGTTACACTGTCTTCGGGCAGGTCATTGATGGTCTGGATATTATCTTCCAAATCTCTTCCGTCGAAACCGGTGCTAACGATAAACCAAAAAAAGCTGTGTATATCGAAAGTGTAAGAACAGAACCCTATGACAATAGTCAGATTCGCTGGTATCCGACAGACTATGAAACGATATCAGGAGTGCAATCTTAAAAACAGAACACTCGTCATTAAAGGAGAGAAGAACACGGAGATGGAGAAATTTGTTATCAATGGCGGTTTGCCGCTGAAAGGAGAAATCTGGGTCAGTGGTGCTAAAAATTCGGCAGTCGCTATTCTTCCGGCTGCACTGCTGCTCGATGTTCCTTGTATTATCGAAAATGTCCCTGACATCAGTGATGTGAAAATCTGTCTTAAAGTCCTTCAGGGACTTGGTGCAGAAATACGTCCTGTCGGCAAAAACGGTGATACTTACTGGATTTCCTGTAAAAATATCAACAGTCATTATGTTCCTTATGAAGAAGCCAAAAAAATGCGTGCTTCTTATTACTTCCTTGGCGCACTGCTTGGCAGGTGTCATAATGCCTGCGCTGCAATGCCCGGCGGCTGTCCGCTTGGTGCAAGACCCATTGACCAGCATTTAAAGGCTTTTGAAATCCTAGGTGCAAAGCCTATTATTACCGGACGCAATTCCGATGTTGTCGAATTACATGCAAACCAGCTTCGAGGTGATGTCATCAGCATGGATGTTGTTTCCGTTGGTGCAACGATGAACGCTATCCTTGCCTCTGTCAAGGCTGACGGCGTTACCATTATCGAAAATGCTGCCAAAGAGCCACATATTGTTGACCTAGCTAATTTCCTCAACTATATGGGCGCACATATCAAAGGTGCAGGTACAGACACTATCAAAATTCAAGGTGTGAAAAAACTCTGCGGCAATGCAGGTGAAGGTTCTACTGTGGATTATTGTTATTCTATCGTTCCTGACCAGATTGAAGCAGGCACTTTTATGATTGCTGCTGCTGTCACTCATGGCAATGTCTTTATCAAAGGCGTGATTCCGAAACACCTTGAAGCCATTACTGCAAAGCTTCGTGATGCGGGTGTCAGTGTGACAGAGATTGAAGACGAAGATGCTGTGCATGTATTTGTAAAAGAGAATGCTGAATTTAAGCCTACTAATATCAAGACTGAACCTTATCCCGGTTTTCCGACAGATATGCAGCCGCAGATGGCTGTTTTCCTTACTCTTGTCAATGGTCAGAGTACTATTACCGAAAATGTCTGGGAAGACCGTTTCCGCTATGTCAACGAACTTGCCAAAATGGGCGCAAAAATTGATATTACGCAGAACGGTGCAATTGTTCAGGGCAGTGCTGTCCTGAAAGGTGCAGATGTACAAGCCTGTGACCTCCGTGCCGGAGCTGCTATGATTATTGCCGGTCTTGCTGCTGATGGTCAGACCTCTATCAGTGATATCCGACATATTGAACGTGGCTATGCTGACATTGCAGGCAAACTTCGTGGTATTGGTGCTGATATTGCGAAAATCAGCACTAACTAAGACTAACTTTTTCGGCAGCACTCTCCACAGTGCTGCCTTTATTTTTCATAAAGGAAGTGTGTATATGTCTATTAATGAAAAAATGAAGAAATATCTGAATCAACAGATTCAAAAGGAGAAAAAACGTACCCAAGAACTTCAGGAACTTTTGCAATGCAAAGAAGAACTTGAAAAATACAAAAAGAAAGCAAATGAAGATGAAAAAATAATTCAGATTCTTGGGCATTGTGAACGGGAAGAAGAATACTTAAGGCTAGAGGTTTACAGGCTCGGAGAGAAAGAAAAAGAAAATGACAAACTCAAAAATCAAGTTCTTGACTTACAGCAGGAGATTCAAAAAAGAGAGATAAGAATAGATTTTTTAATGAAAGAAATACGCACATTTGAGAGAGACATAAACGAATTAGAAGCAACAAATCAGAATTTACAGGCGCAGATTGAACAATTGCGAAAGAAAAAAATACATAAGAAAATTATTACATTCAGTCCGCTTTCTTCAAATGAGATTCGGAAAATCAGTCAGGAGTGATTCTTAACTATGGCGAAATTCTTCCCCCTGTTCAGCTCCAGCGGCGGAAATGCTTCCTTTATCGGCTCTCAGAAAGAAGGCGTTCTCGTTGATGCCGGTGCAAGCTGTAAAAAAATTCTTACTTCCCTTGCCTGCAATGAAATTGATACTTCTGCTGTCAAGGGTATCTTTATCACCCATACCCACAGTGACCATGTCAAAGGACTGAAAGTCCTCTCCAAAAAATTAAAAGTTCCGGTATTCGCTTCTGATACTACTCTTGAAGTTCTCGAACATAAAGAACTCATTTCCCCGGATGTCAGAACTTTTCCTGTCAATACGCAGGCTATTGACTGCGGCGGCTGTGAAATTACGGCTTTCCCTACTATGCATGATGCTCCCGGCAGTGTCGGCTTTCATATCCATACTGCTGATGATAAACACTGTGCTGTCTGCACTGACCTTGGTATCGTCACCAGTGAAGTTAAATCCGCTCTCAAAGGCTGTGACATGATTCTCCTTGAAGCCAATTATGACCCTTCTATGCTCTGGAGCGGTATCTACCCTATTGAACTCAAACAGCGCATTACTTCCCGTTTCGGTCACCTCTCCAATGAAGATTCCGCTCAGTTTGCTGATTTCCTTATCCGTACCGGCACAACCAGATTATTATTAGGTCACCTCAGCCCTCATAATAATACTCCCAATATTGCTGCTTCTACTGTCATACAAAACCTTGCTGACTTTAAAATCAATTCCGATTATCTTCTTGGTATCGCTCCGCCGGAAACTTCGGGAGGTGCAGTGACGTTCTGATGCTGATTCAATTACTTACTGTCGGCAAACAAAAAGAACCTCATCTTGTTCAGGCGCAGGATGTCTATCTCAAAAGACTTGCACCTTTCTGCAAGTTCGATTTTATTCAGCTTCCTGCTGTCCGTCTTCCTGATAATCCTTCGGAGAAAGACATTCAAAAGGCTCTTGCTCAGGAAGCCGGATTTATCACAAAACACCTCAAAGGTGTGTTCATTCCTCTTTGTATTGAAGGCAAACAGCTTGACAGTGTTTCTTTTTCCCGTCTTCTTACTGAACAAATCCCTATGCAGAACAGCTCCGTTTCTTTTGTTATCGGCAGTTCTTTCGGACTTGACCAGAATCTGAAAAATTCTGCGTCCTTCAAACTCTCTATGTCTGCAATGACATTTCCTCATGCCTTAGCCTCTGTCATGCTTATGGAACAAATCTACAGGGCGTTCCAGATTTCCCGGCATACAGGCTATCATAAATAATCTTACTTTAAGGATGTGTGTGTTTATGAAAAAAGCAATGACCCTTTCTTATGAAGTCGGTGATAATCTCTATCTCAATATCACCAATCAATGTTCCTGCAACTGCTCATTCTGCATCCGCAAGAATGATGACGGGGCTTACGGCTCTGACCCTCTGTGGCTTGAACATGAGCCTTCACTTCAGGAATTCCAAAATGACCTTAGTCAGCGTGATTTCTCCAAATATCGGGAAATTGTCTTCTGCGGCTATGGTGAACCTACTATGCGCCTTGACTTTGTCTGTGAACTCGCACAGTGGCTTAAATCTGTTCACCCTGATATTTGTCTCCGCCTTAATACTAACGGTCTTGCTGATATTTATTCCCCTTCTCAAAACGGTAAAGCCGGACAGCTGATTTCCAACTGTTTCCAGAAAGTTTCCGTCAGTCTCAATGCTGGTGATTCTGATACTTATCTCCGTGTTACCAATCCGAAACATAAACCTGATAACGCTTACCGCACTATGCTTACATTCGCTCTTACCTGTAAAGCCAACGGTCTGGATGTCTCTTTCACTGTGGTTGATGTGATTTCTCCTGACGAAATCCGCCTTGCGCAACAGGTCGCTGATGATTTGCAAATCCCTCTCCATATCAGAAATTATATCTCCTGAATCTGTGGTAATAATCACTGAAAATCAGCACTCTGCTTTGTGCAGAATGCTGATTTTCTTCTTTTTTTCAAAAACTTCTCAAAAAATGTACATTCCTGTACATTTTTTTCCATTTTTTCGCTGTTAGTGAAAGGAGGTCTGCTTTTATGAGTAAAAAATCTGAAACGCAGCTTGTTATCGACGGACTGAAAAAACTTGCATTCGGCAAAGTCAATGATGCTGTGACACTTGTTTTCGCTGAAGATATTCCCCCACCGGAACTGCTTGCTAAAATGCAACTGTTCAATATCTCCTCTGTGAAACGTGTCAAAGGCGGCGGTGTGGAAGTTCAGTTCTTTGACAGACAAAAGGCTCTCGAAAAACTCTATGAATATGCCCTCTCTAATCAGAACGGCAAAACTTCTGAAAGCCTTCTGAAAGCTCTCGCTCATTCCAGTCAGGCAGATGATGACTATGTTCTTTGATTCTTTCTCTCAAAAACAAAGACTTGCCCTCCAGTGGTGGGCTCTTCCCGATTACCGCCATTATGATGCTATCATCTGTGACGGTGCTGTCAGAAGCGGCAAAACTCTCTGTATGTCCCTCAGCTTTGTCTGCTGGGCTATGGCTAATTTCCAGAATACTGCTTTTGCACTATGCGGCAAAACTATCACTTCTGTTGAAAGAAATCTCCTCCGCCCTCTTTCCCTCATCCTTGAAGATGCGGGCTTTCATCTTAAACAGTCTCTCAGCAAACATTACCTTGATATTACTGCTGTCGGCAGAACTAACCGCTTTTATCTATTCGGCGGCAAAGATGAAAGCTCTGCTTCTATGATTCAGGGGATGACCCTCGGCGGTGTTCTCTTCGATGAAGTTGTCCTTATGCCTCGCTCTTTTGTTGAACAGGCTCTTGCAAGGTGTTCTCTCAGACATGCGAAACTCTGGTTTAACTGTAATCCTGAAAATCCTTATCACTGGTTCTATCAGGAATGGATTCTCAAAAAGGAACAGAAACACGTCCTCTATCTCCATTTCACTATGGATGATAATCCTTCTCTTTCCGATTCTGTCAAAGAACGATACCGCCGCACTTATGCCGGTGTCTTTTATGACAGATTTATCCTCGGAAAATGGACTGTTTCTGAAGGCATTGTCTACCCTATGTTTCACCCCTCCACACATGTCGTCAATTCCCTTCCAAATTCTTTCTCTCGTTATGTCATCTCTTGTGATTACGGCACTGTCAATCCTACTTCTATGGGGCTGTGGGGCGAATCTGATGGTATCTGGTACAGAATGAAAGAATATTACTACGATTCCCGCCGTGAAGGTTCTCAGAAAACTGATGAAGAACATTATACTGCTCTCGAACTCCTTGCCGGTTCGCACAATATTGAATCTGTTATTGTTGACCCTTCCGCTGCCAGTTTTATTGCCTGTATCCGTTCCCATAAAAAATTTAAAGTCCTTAAAGCGCAAAATGATGTCATGTCTGGTATTCAGCATGTCAGTCAGTCCCTGATACAGCAAAATATTAAATTTCATTCTTCCTGTTCTGATATTCTCAGAGAATTTACGCAATACTGCTGGGATTCCGGCTCTGTCAAAGATGCTCCCAAAAAAGAATTTGACCATGCTATGGACGATATGCGCTATTTTGTCAGTACTGTTCTTTTTGGCAGACAAGATACGTTCTTTGTTTCTTCCATCAAAAGATAATCTCTCAGAAAGGAGTGATTCTTTGTGAACTTCCGCAAAAAACAAGCTCTCCCTGCTCTCCCTGCTGTTCAGACCGCCGGTGCAAGAACTATCTACGATTTCCCTGTTCAGTTCTACACTTATGAACTCTTTGACAAAGTCCGCCGGACTGTTCCCATTATTGATGCTGCTGTTTCTAAAATCATCCGCTTAATCGGTTCGTTTCAGATTCAGTGCAGTGACCGCAAACAGCAAGAGCCTCTTGAACAGTTCTTTAAAAACGTTCCTGTTGGTCTTACCGGACAGTCAGTCTATTCTTTTCTCGACACCTATCTCGACAGCCTGCTTGTCTATGGCAATGCTGTCGGTGAAATTGTCCTTGATAAAAAAAATTCCTATATTGCTGGTCTGTGGAATGGCAATATTGCAGATATTTCCGTCAAACCCGGTATTTCTCCTATGGAAAGACAATTCTTTCTCCGCACTGCTGACGGTGAATCTCTTCTCCCTTATCCTGACAGAATTTTGTTTTCTGCTCTGAAACCACCCAGCGGCGGTATCTATGGTATTTCCATTCTTCAAGGTCTTCCTGCTCTTGCTGATATTCTCATTGGTATCTATCAGTGTATTGGTCAGAACTTCGACAGAGCCGGAAATATCCGTTATGCTGTCACGTATCGTCCCTCCGGAGATGCTGCTGACCTCGCTTTTGCACAGGAACGAGCCCAGAAAATCGCTGACGAATGGTCTGCTGGCATGACAGCCGCTAAATCCGGCGAAATCCGGGACTTTGTTTCTGTTGGTGATGTCGATATTAAAGTCATCGGCGCAGAAGGTGAAATGCCTTCTACAGAAATTCCCGTCCGTCAGCTCCTTGAACAAATGCTCTCTAAACTCTCCGTTCCGCCCTTCCTCCTTGGGCTTAACTGGTCCTCTACGGAACGAATGTCCAAACAACAAGCTGACATTCTTACTTCTGAACTTGAATATTACCGCCGTCTTCTTGAACCTGTGATTTCTAAAATCGCTGAAACCTTTCTCCGCCTTAACGGTTCTTTCTCCAATATCTCTATTCAATGGGATAATATCAATCTTCAGGATGAAACCGAACTTGCTCAGGCGGCTCTCTACAGAGCGCAGACTCACGAAATCGAAGCCAGTCTTAATTAATTTTGGAGGTATGTCCTTATGTATCAGTACGAATCTGTCAAACTTGAAAAAGGTCTTTATCATCTCACATCTAAAAGCTTCTTACAGGCTCTTGAAGATGCTGACCCTTCTGCTCAGTATGTCAATTCTCCTCTTTCTCATCTTGATGCCTATGAACGTCAGCTGAAACGCTTTGATATTCATGTCTCCGGTAAATTCTGCGATAAAGTGGAAAAATTCTTTACTACTACGGAAAGTGCTGTTCTTTTCCCTGAATTTATCCGCCGTGCTATTATGCAGGGGATTGAAGAATCTGTTCTTTCTGAAATTACTGCCGCAGTTTCTTTCTGCGATTCCAACCGTTATCTCGGCTGTGATTTAACTGATTCTGTTGCTTATAACCCCGTCAATGCAGCGGCGGCTCTCCCCACTTCTTCGATTCTTGAAAGTGCCTCTGTTGTCACTGTTGAAAAATACGGCAGAAATATTCAGGCTTCTTATGAGGCTGTCCGTCAGCAGAGACTTGATGTCTTTGCCCTGATGCTCCGCAGAGTCGGAAAAAGACTTGCTGACAGCATTCTCTCCAAAGCTGTTTCTGTTCTCAAAACTTCTGCAACACCTTCTAAAATTTCTCAGTCCGGGGCAACTCTTGCTTATGCTGACCTTGCTGCTCTCTATGGCAAATTTACCAGCTTCAGTATGAAAGCGATGCTTGCTTCTCCTGCTGTTATGGCGCATATCCTTGCAATGAATCAGATGCTCGAAACTTCTTCCGAAAATGTCGGCGAAATCCGTCTGCCCTTCGGCACGAAACTCATCAACTGTCCTGCAATTGATGATGATACTATCCTCGGTCTGGACACTGATTTCGCTCTCGAACAGGTGCAGAGCAGTGAAATTATCCTCGAAACCGATAAAATTATTGAAAGACAGCTTGACAGTATTACTGTTTCTGTGAATATTACCTTCCGTACTCTCATGACAGATGCTGTAAAAATGCTTGACTTGTCTTAATCTTTGGCAGAGAGTCTTTCTCTCTGCCCTGACCCTTATGAAAGGATGATTCTGTTTTATGTCAAATCTGGAAAAAATTAATCAGTTCACCCGCCGTGAACTCTCAGAAGAGGAACTCTATCTCTTTGATGTTATTCTCTGCAATAATGATATTGACAGAGACTGTGAATGCTTCTCGGAACACGCTCTTGAACAGATGCAGCCACTCTTTATCGGCAAAACTGGTATTTTTGACCATAATCCCAAATCTGCCGGACAAACTGCAAGAATTTATGATACTGAACTTGTCAAATCCTCTGACAGCAAAACCAAAGACGGCAGACCTCTTATTTCTCTCAAGGGTCATGCTTATATGCTCCGCACCGATTCCAATGCTGATTTTATCCGTGAAATTGATGCCGGTATCAAAAAAGAAGTCAGTGTCGCCTGTTCTGCTGTCAAGCATACCTGCTCTGTCTGCGGTGCTGATAATTGTCAGCATGTTCCCGGCAGATATTACGGGCAACAGCTCTGCTTTACTATCCTTGATGACGTTCAGGATGCGTATGAATGGAGTTTTGTGGCTGTTCCGGCACAACCTGCTGCCGGTGTTACCAAACATTTCGCTGTTTCCGGTTTCACTTCGCCGGATGTTTCTCTGCAAACTCTTCTCAGCGAACTTGAACAGCAGACCCGTGCAGAAGTTCTCGCACTTTGCCGGAATCAGTCCCAGCAACCTGTTTCTAAAGCTCTCTGCTTTGCTGCCGAAAAAATGAACCTCTTTGAACTTGTACAGTTTAAAAAATCTCTTCTTGAACAGGAACATTCTCTTGCTGATGCAGCTGTTCAGCTTGCTGATTTCAGACAAAGATAATTTTCAGGAGGATTTTTTGTTATGAATATGCAAATGATTTATTCTCTTTTCCGGCTGTTCTCCGGAGAAGAAGAAACTCAAAAATATATGCCTCTGCTTATGACTGCCATTCAGGAAGTGAAATCTTCCCTCCGGCAGGATACTGATGAGCAGGAAGTACGGCTCTGTTACCTTGCTGCTGCTGTTGCGAATCTCCGTTATACGCAGATGTTCGGCGCAAGAGAAAAGGCTCTTGCCACTTATGCCGGCACTGTTGCCAAACCTTCTGACGCTTCCCAGCAAATCCGCTTTGCGGAACAGCTTGTCAGCTCTTATAAGGCTCTGTGTGCCGATTTGCTTCAAGAAAAAAATTTCTTCTTTGCCAGTGTCAGGGGGTGAATCTGATGAATGAACTTCTCTCCCTTCTTCTCTCCCTCCTGAAAAATCAGCTTCCACAATATTCTGAAATTTATCCCTCTTTTGATGCTGTTCCTGTTTCTTCCAAATCCTCAAAATTATTCACTGTCATTTCTCCGCACTCTTTCCGGTCTGGTCAGGCATTCTCGGACGGTTCTGTCAGGATAACTCCCTTTATTGCAGATTTCCGGATTTCTCTCCTTGCGCCGCTTACTACTCCAAACGAAAAATTACTTTCATTCTTCTATACTTTTCTTGTTCCGGCTCTGCTTTCAGCGAACTGTTTTCTTTCTGAAATGCAGTCTGATGCACCTAAAACAGATTTACAGCTGCAAAAGCTTGTTTATTCTGCAACATTCCGCATCAAGGGTCTTTATTTTCCAGATACAGAACAGGAGGTTTCCACATGAATTATCTTATCCAGAATCTGAAAAGTTTCCCTCTCACATTCGGAAATCTGACACTTTGCCTTTCTGGGTATCAGCTTTCTGAAACTTCTGCTCTCAGTGAATCCGGTGCAGCAGACGGGTCTTCCGTGCTTTCCGGCTACTGGAAAAAAGGCTGCCGCCTGAAACTCAAAGGCAGACTTTCTCCTTCTTATACTCCGGAAACTGTCATCTTTACGCTTGCGCAAAATATGCTTACGGAACAAACTCTCTCCCTTGGCTCGCTTTCTTTTTCTCATGCGCTGCTTTGCGGCTATTCTGTTACCGAACAACAAGATACGCCTGAACTTGTCCTCTTGTTTTATTGTCCGGAATCTCCTTCCATTCAGGAGGCGACTGTCTTATGAAACAAAATCTGCATTTGTATTTATTCCGGGGAAATGATGCTGTTATCAAAGTCCGCTGTCTTGCTTTTTCTCTTGAAAGAGAAATCTATACGCCTTTTGAATCCGTCACCGCTGAATTTCTTTCTGACGGCTCAGATTATGCTGATATTGACAGAATCGCTCTCTATCTTGACAATACCTGTATTTTTCTTGGTCTTGCCGATTCTGTTCAGCAATTTCATAAACTGCATACTTCTTTTGTCAGAATCTCTTCCAGAAGTTTTCCTTCTCTCCTCACACAAAATGAACTTGAACCCGGTCTGCACAGTAATCTCACTATCAGTTCTCTGCTGACGGGCTTTTACCAATTCCCTTATCTCACTTATGAAAATCTTCCTGACAGCGGTTATATTTTCGTCAAAGCCGGCAATACTATGTGGGACGGTGTTGTCAGCTTCGGCTATAAAATTACCGGTCATTACCCTTATGCAGTGCAGAATCATATCTATCTTTCCAGACCACAAAATCAGCCGCATACAGATTTTTCTGCTTCTCAGATACTTGAATACGGCTCATGCACAGAAACGAACAGGCTTATCAGTCATTATCACATGGAAGGTTTTGACGGGACTCCAAACACTTATCAGCAGGAAAATCCTGCTGCGGCTGCCTTTCATATTGTCAGACACAAACAAATCCCATTTGACAGTTCTTTCCGGCATGACCCTCTGGATGCACTCACATTCCGTAATCTCTTTTCCTGCCGGGCTTCTGCTTCTTCTTATCTGCTCTATGACGGTTTCCAGAATGAACAGCTTGGACAAACTATTTCTTTCAGCAGCGTGATACAAAACGAAACCGTCTGCCGGGTACATTGTACATTCGGCAAAAACGGTTTCCGGACAAAATTATTCTGTTATCATGACGGTTTCTACAACCTGACAGCTTAACAATTCCAGCCGCTGTACGGCTGTTCTTATACAGCACTTTCAAACGGTTCTTTCTCTCCGGGTACAGCACGGTGAAAAGTTCCGCATGTGCCAGAACGTCTCTTTTCTTTACTCTGTGAAAAGAGACGTTTTTTTAATCTTCTGTCTGTTCCAGATATAAATCTTCTGCATCTCTCTGCACATTCTGGAGGGACAGCATATGCTTCTTGACAATAAAACTTTCTGATTCTGTATCCAGTTTTCTAATCATATCCGTTACCAGATTAAACAGGTGAAAATACATTGTCTTGTAGCCTTCTTGCAGTTCTGCCTTTGCTATAAGCTGTTTTAATTCCATTTCTTCGGCATCTACCTGCAATCTGTGCATAGAAACGACATATTTCTGCAATACTAAATTCCGGGTTTCGGCTGCTTCCTGTTCCATAGCCCGGACAACCTGATTGACACCCTCTGACAAAAGACGGTATAATTTCTGATAATCCAGCATATTTCGTCCTCCTTTTTCAAACTATTCTTATTATATCCGAATTTCAGATAAAAGTCAATATCTGTATATCAGATATTCTATAATATTATCTGAGGTGATATTGCATGATTTTTGAACGTATCCGTAACTTGCGTGAAGACAATGATATCAAGCAGAAACAGATTGCAGAATATCTTCACGTTTCTCAAAATACTTATTCTCAATATGAAAACGGCATTATTTCTCTGAGTGCTGAAAATGCAGTAAGACTTGCCAAGTTTTACCACACAAGCACTGACTATTTGCTTGGGCTGACTGACCAGAAATCTCCCTATCCCAAATCAGATGAAACAAAAGCGGCTGTTCTTTAACAGAACAGCCGCTGTCACTCTCTTTATCTAGGTTCGCAAATTAGCTTGATTGCAGTACGGTCTTCACCATCAATCTGGATACTGGTAAATGCCGGAATGCAAATTAAATCAATTCCAATAGGAGCAAGATATCCTCTTGCTACAGCAATAGATTTAATTGCCTGATTTGCTGCACCTGCACCAACTGCCTGAATCTCTACATTTTTATTTTCTCTGATGACTCCTGCGATTGCACCTGCAACTGAATTGGGAACAGAACGGGAAGATACTTTTAATACTTCCATAAAAAAACCTCCTGCATAGTATTAATGAAATTTTATTATAGGATTTTTAACCAATTGAAAACATGATTTTTTATCTCCAAATTTATTATACTACATTCTTTTCAAAATTGCAATAGTTTTTTTTATTTTTGTGAATTATCGCACAATCAGAGGTGTGATTTTCGTACATTTACCACATTTTTTCTCAAATTCTATTAACACACCGTTCAAATAACATGCTCCAGTTGCTTCCCGATACCTCACAGGTACATGCAGACGCATTCGCTCCAGTGCAATTTTCTTTTCTGTCCCTAGGACAGAATCTTCTACTCCTGTCATTCCGGCATCTGTGATATATCCTGTGTGATTTTCCAGAATACAGGCATCTGCTGTCTGTACATGCGTATGTGTTCCCATGACTGCCGTTACTCTTCCGGCTAAATAAAAACCCATTGCCCGCTTTTCAGAAGTGGCTTCGGCGTGAAAATCTACGAAAATATTCGGTGTTTCCAGGGTTTTTAGAATCTCATCCGCAGCAGCAAACGGATTTTCCAGACTTTCCAGAAACAGTACGCCTGCCAGATTGATGACTGCTATCTGACAGCTTCCCATGTCACAGACCGTCACACCTTTTCCCGGGCAGGCTTCCCCGTAATTCGCCGGACGAATAATGCAGTCATTTTCATAAATATGCCAGTCTGTCCGCCGCTGAAAGGCGTGATTTCCTGTTGTAATAATATCCGCACCTGCCTGAAATATCTGGTCAGCCGAATATTTTGTAATGCCGTTTCCGTCAGCAGAATTTTCACCATTGACAATAACGACTTCTGCACCATATTCCCTTTTCAGCTCCGGCAGCCGCTTTTTTAAGAACTGGCAGCCAATATTTCCTACAACATCTCCAATAAACAGTAATTTCATGCAGTCACCCTTTTTTATTTCTTTTCTTCATTTGTGATTTTAGCAATTAATTCATCTACAGAATCTCTCTGTGCAGGAATTCCCTGTTCTTCCAGAATTTCTCCCAGTGTTGCGGGTTTTTGATGTACATGTACAGGGGTTGGTTTAGGTTCTGGGTGGAATTCCGGCACGGGTTCTGGCTTTGGTTCTGGGTGAAATTCCGGTATGGGTTCTGGCTTTGGTTCTGGGCGGAATTCCGGCACGGGTTCTGGCTTTGGTTCTGGGCGGAATTCCGGCACGGGTTCTGGTTTTGGTTCTGGGCGGAATTCCGGCACGGGTTCAAGCCGCCGGATTGGTTTTGCTTTGTTCTTCTTCGAGACTGGTTTCTTTTCTGGTTCTTCGTCTTCGTCGTCATCTTCTTCATATTCATCTTCGCCGAACAGAGTACGGATAATAAATACTGGTATCTGTGCGAAAATACCTACTGTACAGCAAAGAATAAATATCACCGGAACGGCTGCCAGACCTGTCAGCAATAAACTTTCCTGCTGCGGAAAATATTCTGACAGCGAAGGCAGTACAAAATCTATGACTGTATCTCCTATGATTAAAGCCACGATTGCACCACCGGAAGCATTTGAGAAAAAGCGGTGCAGGGCAGTATCTCCTTTTTTACTGCTGTGAAACAGACTCAAGGTCAGCAGTGCAATGATTAATGACGGCAGACTTGCCATGCTGTCAAACTGCGGATAACATAATATCCCTCTGTCTGCACAGATATAAACTACTGCCGCAGTCTGCAATCCACATACTACCAGCAATAACAGAAAATATACTATCCGCTTTGTATTCTTCGCATACCGGCGCACAAACGCTCCGCCGATAAAACCTGCAAATGGTGCAAGCATTTTCAGCCATACCGGAAGTACATAATATCCGGATACTACCAGCATTGGCTGTAATGTACTCACTCCTGCTGTAACTGCCAGAAATGCAAGCCGTGCATTATAGGTCTTTAAACCGTGAAATGCGGCACTCAGAAACGGTGCAAACAATATCAGCATCATATACATTCCGGCAAAACGTGCTGTTTCTGTCGCTGTAAAATCACGCAAAATTGCAAAGACATCATCTTTTGTCAGATAATCTTCAAATATAATCCTCTGCATCAGGAGCGCACCCAAGCTGCTGACTACATAAATATATAGCAGTCTGAATAACGGTCGTACTGAACGCCATGAAAGTCGCTTTGTACTCAATACATATCCCGTACACGCTGACAACAGCATCGCACCAGATAAACAAAACCATCGTACTGCTATTGGTACGGCACTATCATAGGTAACAGGCATCTCCATGAATCCTACAGATTTAAGATATTCCAGTCCTAACAGCATCATCACGCCAAAAACTGCCAGCAAATCCGCACAGAGATATTTTCCTTCTTTTTTTTCTGCCATTTTTTCCTCCTTGTATCCTTATCATCTTACCATAATTTCAGCTTTTCTGTAATACTCAGATGTCCGAACCGCTCACGGCGGTAATGCATCAGCAAAAGCTGTGTTTCATATTTCTCCATTTCATTTGCTGTTTTCAGCATGAAATCTATCTCACTTTCTGTGAAGTCATATTTTTCCAGAAGGGTTTCAAGTACTTTCATCTGCCGGCAGCGGATGAATTCTGTCAGAACTTCTCCTTTCCATTCCGGAAAGGCATTCAGACAAAACAGATATTTCACATGACTGCAAAAAAAGACATTCAACTGCTGACAAACATCCTCTTTTTCAAGATTTTCTGTCATGTCGGCTATTACAATTTTCGTCTGTTCACAGCAGAGTTCTTTCCAGTCTTTCTGATACAGTTCTGCTATGATTTCTGCAAGTCCGAACCGCAGCGCAAACAGCGGAAGCAGATATTCCCAGTTATAGGTATGCCATAATGACAGCCCGAATTTCTCCGGAAATTTACCAGTCTGCAAGACGGTTATTACATCATTGACTAAGCCTTCCGGCTTTACTTCCAAGGGATATTCTTCTGCTTCTGCCATCTCTTCTATATCCGGAATTTCTACAGAGTACATTTTCTGCTCTGTGTAGAAATGCAGTTTCATTCTTGTATCAGATGCAACTGCAATCTGCTGATGCGCATAGAAACTTAATTCCTGAATTCCGGCGGAAATTTCTGCTGTCTTTGCTGTTGGCGGCAAAATCAAATGTTTCAGCACTGAAGGGACAAATATCAGTTCTGTCAAATCTTTGTTATACACTGCACCGTTCCAGACTGTCACCCCTGATTCTGCTGATACTTCTATCTGCTCCAGATGATGGCAACCATTCAGCCAGTTCCGGTCAAATCTTGCTGTTCCCTGCATGACAAACCGTTTCAGACGTGTACAACCTGAGCAGATATTCCGTCCGATTTTTTCCACAGATGCCGGAATTATCAGCTCTTTCAGGTAGTCACAACCTTCAAAGGCTCTGTCACCGATTTCCTTTACACTGTCTGGTATTGTCACACTGTCCAGTGTACGCATATCCAGATATGCTCCTGCTGCAATCTTCTCCGTCCCTTCCGGAATATGCAGATTCATTCTGCTTCCTCCGGAAATTTTAAATTCCATGACAGCGAAAAATTGCTGTATCCTTGCTTGTCTGTCACATCTGCTATCACTTCCAGCCAGTCCGGCAGTATGACCGTTGTTTCGATTGCGGGCAGTTCTACTTCTACAGTTGCATATCTCTCACTGAATTCATAAATATCAATCTCTAATATCTGTTTTTCATACGGAATGCAGCAGCGTACTTTCTGTATGCTTTTCTGCTCTGGAGCGGCTTCTTTCAGCAATTCCAGATACTGCGATTCCGGAATTTTGTCTTCTAGCTCTATCCGTTCTCCAAATCCGATTTTTTTCTTGCGTGTATAAGTATATTCCCAGTTTCCTGCACTTCCACGCTTGCGGATTCTGCGTCCGAATCCTGTGCCATCTTCTTTTAAATATGTCTGTGTAATTTCTGTTGCCTGACACTCCGGAATTGCTTTCAGTTCTTCCAGTACCGGTTTCTTTATCAGATATTTCCGCTCAATTTCTTTTGGTAACTCTTTCATCTTACATAATCCCTTTTGTGTCTGTCTTGCTCTGGAATTTATCTCCATGCACTACAAATCTCCTGTGTGTTCCGTGTCCGATTTCTCCAATATCATCACGTGCGTTTACCTGAAATACAATCTCTCGTCCGTTTACTTCAATAATTTCGGCTTCGGCATAGACTGTCATTCCCATCGGCGTGGAAGAAGTATGCTCAATATGCAGTGATGTTCCGACTGTTGTTTCGTTCTCATCCAGAAAAGGCTTTACTGCTGCACAGGCTGCTTCTTCCATCAGTGCTGCCATTGACGGTGTTGCAAATACTTTCAGTGAACCGCTTCCCACTGCTATCGCCAGTTTATCCGTTGTCACTCTTGTATAAACTTCGGCTGTTTCGCCGACTAATATTTCTTTCATGCTTTTTTCTCCCTTTCTTACTCCAACAGCATTCCTGCGGATTTTGCCGCTTCAATTATCTCTTTTGCAAATTCGCCGATTCGTTCGCTTCCGGCATTTGTCACACCGAAATTCCGTGCTTCTACCTGTTTTGCATGTATCCCGTGTTTCTTCCATGAAATGCCGCCTTTTGTATAATTCAGCAGCATCGGATGAATTCTGTCCAGTGCATTCGCAAATTTTGACTCCGGTGTTTCCCGTGCCTCAAATTCTTCCCATAATCCACGATATTCCTGTTCCTGTTCTTCCGGCAATAAAGCAAATATCCGGGCTGCTGCTTTCTGTTCCCGTTCTGCTTTTGTCTCATTTCCGGCTTCATCATAACAGTAGGTATCTCCCGCATCTATCTCGACAACATCATGCATCAGCACCATTTTCATCACATGCAGAACGTCTACTTTTTCCCGTGCATGTTCTGCTAGAATACATGCCATGACTGCAAGATGAAAACTATGTTCGGCATCATTTTCCTGACGGTCTTCGTGCAGTACCAAAGTCTGCCGATAGATATTCTTTAATTTATCCAGTTCTAAAATAAAGGCTATCTGTTGTGAAAATCTGTCCATTCTTCCTCACCCCAGCAAATTCATCTGTTCTTTCTTTTCCAGAATCCGGCTGACACTTTCGTTAATCCGGTCTTCTGCTATCCAGCCGTTTTCTACTGCGACTTCTATTGCCTGTACGGATTCTGTCAGATTCACCGGCATCAGAATGATGTCTACTCCTGCCTGCACTGCCAGGACTGCTGCTTCTCCTGAACTATAACTTCCGGAAATTGTGTTCATCTGGAACGAATCTGTCACAATCAGCCCTGAAAAACCAAGCTCATTCCTCAGCCAGTCCGTACAAACTACATGTGACAGACAGGACGGCAGTCCGTCCCCTGCGCCAGTCACTATCTGATGACTCACCATGATAAAATCCGTCCCCGCCGCAATTCCCGACTGAAACGGTATAAATTCTGCATTTCTTAACTCGTCCAGACTTCTGTCTATGATAATCTTATCATCATAATGTGCATTTCCGTTTTCTGCACCAAGTCCCGGAAAATGTTTCAGGGTTGCTGATACTCCTGTACTTTGCAAACCGCTTACGACGCCGCTTACCATATTTCCAACCACTTCCGGGTCAGAACTGAATATCCGGTTTCCCAGTTCGTTGCCGCTGTTCAGGTTGACATCTGCTACTGGTGCAAAATCTACATTAAATCCAAACTGCTGAATATCACTGCCAAGTGTCTGCCCTACCCAATAGGCTTCATTCCAGTCGTTCCGGCTTCCGTATTCCTGCATTGGACTGAGCTGTGTTGTTCCCAGCTTCTTCGCACAGCGTGCTACCAGTCCGCCTTCTTCATCTACAGCAAGAAACATGCCAATTCCTGTATCATGTGCATAGGACTGTGTATTTGACAACATACCGGAAGTCTGATTCCGGCTGACAAGATTATTTCCGAAATAAATCATTCCGCCGACAGGCTGTTCATAGATACACTGCTGTGTTGTGCTTCCGGCGGCTGTTGCTGTTCCTACTCCGGTCAGCAGTTCCGGTGTTACAATAAACATCTGATAAATTTTCTGTTCCAGTGTCATCTGGCTCAGAATTTCCTGTGCATTGCCTGTCA
>AUXO013707738.1_pt1 | contig 18729 bp, 14 predicted proteins | sample 768731 | NCBI WGS metagenome assembly AUXO01 (sample SAMN02715735, study PRJNA202380) | gut metagenome | biome: sheep rumen | host: Ovis aries | place: New Zealand: Palmerston North
AGGGGCGTTAAGAACACAGGCAGGGGTGAAGCGAAGCGAAACCCCTGTAAAAGAAGTCATCAACAAACATTTTTATGTGATAGCAGAAAAATCCATAAAAAAGCATGGCTCTTTCGTGGAAATTATCTATCTTTGCCATTGAAAAACACATTATATGAAAAAGAATAAACCATATCCTCAAATAGAAGAAGAGAATAACAGCACCTTGAAGGCAAAGGAAGTTTTAGACGTTGCCTATGTTGATACGATTGAAGAAGTGAAGCAGGATCGTGTTCCAGGACTTCCTCAGACTTGGGAAGAACTGGTGGATTGCATTGCTGAGGGTGAAGAAGCCTATGAACGTGGTGAAATCATTTCTTGGCAAGTGGCTACACAACGTATCAAAAAACATATCAGTAACTATGGTGCATAAGGTTGTTATCCTTGAGAAAGCCTATGCTCAGTTTCAATCTATCTGTGACTATCTGGAGAATGAATTTGGTGAACGTGTGGCTGATAAATTTGAACAAGAAGTAGAGAACTGCGTTACCAGACTCATGTCTTTTCCCGAAAGTGGGCATGTTGAACCTATTAAGAGCAATTACACTTATCGTTCGAAAATAGTAGGCAAGTACAATAAGCTTTATTACTTTTTAGACGGTAACACATTGGTAATTGTTGCTTTTGCCGATATGCGGATGCATCCAAACAATATAATGAAATCTGTTCTTGGCAAAAGATAAACGAATCAAAAAAGACCGCAATTGCGGTCTTTTTTGCTATTGGTATGATGGATTGCTTATCCTCTTTTCTTATTGTCGTCGTACCCATGTACAGGATAGTCGAGGGTGTAGTGAAGGCCTCTGCATTCCTTGCGCTCCAAGGCGAAGCGGGTGATGAGGTAGGCGGTGTTGATGAGGTTACGCAATTCGCAGATGTCACGACTGGCTTTCACGCGTTTGAAGAGACGTTCTGTTTCCTCATACAACATATCGAGGCGATCCCAGGCACGATGCAGACGAAGGTCGGAACGCACGATACCCACGTAGTTTGACATGATGGCGCACACCTCCTTCACGCTCTGCGTGATCAGCACCTTCTCCTCATTGGTCATGGTACCCTCGTCGTTCCACTCAGGCACCTTCTCATTGAAGTCGTACAGGTCGAGATGTTCGAGAGAGTGCTTGGCAGCTGCATCCGCATACACCACTGCCTCGATGAGCGAGTTGCTTGCCAAGCGGTTTCCGCCATGCAAGCCCGTGCAAGAACATTCGCCTATGGCATAGAGTCGTTGGATGGAAGAGCAACCATTCAGGTCAACCTTGATGCCGCCACACATGTAATGGGCTGCGGGGCAGACGGGAATGTATTCCTTGGTGATATCGATGCCAATAGACAAACATTTCTGGTAGATGTTGGGGAAGTGGTGTTTGGTTTCCTCTGGATCCTTATGAGTAACGTCAAGACAAACGTGGTCTAATCCGTGAATCTTCATCTCCTTGTCGATGGCACGAGCCACGATGTCACGTGGTGCGAGAGACAGACGCTTGTCGTATTTCTCCATGAAGCTCTCGCCGGTGGGCAATCGCAAGATGCCACCATATCCGCGCATCGCCTCTGTGATGAGGAAGGCAGGGTGCGTTTCTCCTGAGTGATACAATGCGGTGGGATGGAACTGTACAAACTCCATGTCAGAGACCGTTCCCTTGGCACGATAGACCATTGCCTCGCCATCACCCGTGGCAATCACGGGATTGGTGGTGGTTTGGTAAACGGCTCCACATCCACCCGTACACATCACCGTGACGCGTGAGAGATACGTATCAACCTTCTGCGTCTCTGGATTGAGCACGTAAGCACCATAGCAGTTGATGTAAGGAGTGCGGCGTGTCACCCTTGCACCCAAGTGGTGTTGGGTGATAATCTCCACGGCGAAGTGGTTCTCCTTGATGTCGATGTCAGAATTGTGCCTTACCGCCTCCATCAATCCCCGTTGGATTTCTGCGCCCGTATCATCAGCATGGTGAAGGATGCGGAACTCCGAATGGCCACCCTCACGGTGAAGGTCGAACTCCCCGTTTTCCTTGCGGTCAAAGTTAACGCCCCACTTCACGAGTTCCTCTATCTGCTTGGGAGCATTTCTTACCACCTGCTCTACGGCTGCCCTGTCGCTGATGAAGTCGCCGGCAATCATGGTGTCTTCGATATGTTTCTCGAAATTATCTACCTTGAGGTTGGTTACTGAAGCCACGCCGCCTTGCGCGAAGGTAGTATTGGCTTCATCTAATGTGGTTTTGCAAATCAGGCAAACCCTGCCCTTCTTGGCGCGAGCCACTTTGAGTGCGTAGCTCATGCCCGCAACACCCGCACCGATGATAAGAAAGTCGTATTTAAAAATCATAATCGTTTGATATTATGCAGCAAAGTTACATTATTTTTTCGTAACTTTGCACCAACAACGATAGTTTTTTTCATTACGTGTGTAAGATGTCGTTGTATGATGTATGAATAGCATGACACATTTATTAATATATATGAGAAAACTTTTATGTACGCTGGCTTTGCTGCTGGTATGTTTGGCAACTGATGCCCAGACCACTGAGAGAGAGCAGAGGTATCGCCAACAAGTGACAAGCAGGTTAGACAGCTTGATGGGAGACACATTATTGCAAACCACCCAGTTGGGCTTGATGATATGGGACCTTGACGCAGACACGGTGGTCTATCAGAAAGGAGAACAGCAACGATTACGTCCAGCATCCACGCAGAAGGTGTTGACCGCCGTGACCGCCATCGACAGGTTAGGAGGCGACTATCAGTTTAAGACCGAACTGCGCTATACGGGTGAGGTGGTTAACAGGGTATTGACAGGAGACGTGTATTGCGTGGGCAAGTTTGACCCCTGTTTCAACAATGAAGACATGAATGCTTTCGTGGAAAGCATTCGCCAATTGCAGGTCGATACCATACGCGGACATATCTATGCCGACAAGAGTGCGAAGGACATGAATCTGCTGGGCGAGGGATGGTGCTGGGATGACAAGAACCCTGTGCTCTCTCCGCTGCTCTACCAACGCCAAGACCATTTCGTGGAGGACTTCATCAACCAATTGCACCAGCAAGGCATCGTTATCGACGCATACAGCGGTACCAATCAATGTCCTGCCAACGCCCTGTTGTTGTGTAGGCGCGTGCATACGATGGATGAGGTGTTGCTCACGATGATGAAAGAGAGCGACAATCTCTATGCCGAAGCCATGTTTTACCAGTTGGATATGATTGACGGTACCCATCCTGCCACTGCCAAGGGAGCAGCCGAGGTGGTGAAGAGCCAGATAACACGATTGGGGAAGAATGCCAATACCTTCAGTGTGGCTGACGGGTCAGGACTGTCGTTGTATAACTATACGACAGCCGAATTGGAAGTGCTGATGCTCAGACATGCGGCACGCAACAAATGGATAGACATTCACCTCAGACCCTCATTGCCCGTGGCAGGCGTAGATGGTACGTTGGAGAAAAGAATGGTGCAGTCGCCAGCGAAGGGAAACGTGCAAGCAAAGACAGGAACCGTAACGGGTGTCAGTTCGTTGGCTGGCTATTGCACGGCTCCTACGGGTCATCGCCTGTGCCTCTCTATCATCAACCAAGGAGTGAGGTCGATGAAGTTGGGGCGTGACTTCCAAGACAAGGTATGTGAGATATTATGTTCTAAAATCAAATAATTACGCTGATGGAAAAGATAGGTATATGGGTGCAAGACATCTTGTCGTGGATGGGATTGTCGGGTAGCATGATGATGATTGTTGCCCACATCCTGATGGTGCTGATAGCCGTGGCAGCAGCTTGGTTGAGCTATAGCGTTTGCAGGAGAGTACTTATCCCCGTGGTTCGTAAGCTCACGATGAAGACAGAAGTGTCGTGGGATGAGGTGCTGCTGAACGAGCAAGTGCTGAAGTCGGCTTGTCAGATAGTCCCTGCCATCGTCATTTGGGATGTGCTGCCGATGGTGTTCAACCAGTTCCCGTTGGTGCAAACGTTGTTGGAGCGAGCCACCGCCATCTACATCACCGTGATGGCTACCCGAACGGTCATCGTGTTTATCAATTCGTTCAAGGCATTGGAAGGAGAACGTCGCACATCTACACAACAGTATTTCCATTCGTTTTGTGGTGTATTGAAGATTGTCATGATGTTTATCGCGGGAATCGTGGTGGTCTCCATCGTACTCAACAAAAGTCCTATGACCCTGTTTGCAGGATTAGGTGCTACGTCAGCCATCCTGATGTTGGTGTTTAAGGATACGATAGAAGGACTGGTGGCGGGCATTCGCCTGACGAGCAACGAAATGGTTCATAAAGGCGACTGGATTACGGTGGACTCTGCCAATGCCGACGGTATCGTGGAGGAGATGTCGTTGACCACGGTGAAGATTCGTAATTTCAACAATACCATCTCTACAGTTTCACCACAGACACTCATCAATGGTTCGTTTAAGAACTGGATAGGAATGCAGGAGAGCGAGGGTAGGCGAGTGACGAGGAGACTGTACTTCGACTATCGTAGCATTCGATTGGCTGACGAGGAGATGAAGAAGCACTTAACCACCAAGAAATATTGCGACAAGGAAGAACTGGAAGGTGACCATGTGAACCTAACCCTATACCGTGCATATATAGACAAGGCATTGGCTAAACGACCAGAGGTGAACAGCGACATGATGCTGATGGTAAGAGAGTTTGAACCTACACCCAACGGCTTGCCCGTAGAGTTTTACTTCTTCTTGAAATCCAAGGAATGGAAAACATACGAGATGCAGGCAGCCGAAATCATGGAGTGGGCGATAGCGGTGGCTCCAGAGTTCGGACTGAAAGTATATCAGAATCTGACAGAGAAGTAAAGTGTATGAAACGATTTGCGGGATGTGGCTCAGCCACATCCCGCAAATCGTTTATGAATAAAAAAACTTAGTTGATATTAGAAATTCACACCAAAGTTTACGAGCAGTCCACTACTGTGAGCAGAGAAATTGTCGTCATCGCTGATGTTGGTTACGCCCAACTGATAAGCGATTTCTGCATAGATGTTGTTATACTCAGCACCACATCCTAATCTCAAACCCATGTTGAAACGTTTCAAACCAGGCCAATTACGACCGTAATCATCAAAAGAACTGACTTTATTGCCATTCCCATCTTTGAATTTTCCAGCAATACCAAAACCGAATGCAGGACCAAAGAAAGGCAATACGGCAATTTCATCAGATACTTGGAAGCCATACTTCACCAAAAGGGGAATCTCCAAGCTGTTGTATCCTACAGAAACTTTGTCCTTTTTTGCTCCACGCTCTGTATAGAAAAGTCCACTTTCTACAAATACAGGTGCAGTTTGGGAAACACGTAGTCCGATAACAGCTCCGATGTTCAATCCTACTTTCGTACCTAATGGATCGATAACAGGAATGTCACCTGTAATGGTTGGAACCGTAAAACCGATGCGACCACCAAAATATAGGTTGCTCTTATCAATAGAAAAACCTCCAGTATGGAATTGGGCAAATGAAGGTGCAGCTATCAATATAGCTACGATCGCAGATAGAATTTTTCTCATTTTTATTTTTATTTATAAGTTTAACATGTAAATTTTTTGCAAAGGAACACTTTTTTTCTGAATATTCAAAGTTTTTTCCCAAAAACTTGTTTAATTGTTATAATTATGTTTATTTTTGTGGATGATTTAAACAATCGGAAAATAATGATGACTAAAAACAAATACTATACGAGATGGGTGGCATTGCTCTTTTCGGTCACTTGTGTGATGATGCAAATCAAGGCACAGATAGAGACTGGCAATTCTATCCCCAAAGACTCTACCAACTGGCCCGTGTTGACAGGCTCTGCCGACAAGGTGACAGAGAAACGAATGAACAAGGGTCTTGTGACCAATGCCCTGCAAGCCATGAGTGGACAGACGGCGGGTGTGAACGTGTCATCTACCGGTGCTGACCGTATGGCAATGCTCAATGCCGTGCGCGTGCGTGGTACTACGTCTATCATCGGCGGTAATGACCCGTTGGTCATCATCGACGGAGTGTCATCAGACTTGGCAACGCTTTCCAATATCTATCCAGCCGACATAGAGAGCTTCACCATCCTGAAAAACGCATCAGAGACGGCTTTGTACGGTTCGCGTGGTGCTTCTGGTGTGATTGAAGTGAAGACCAAGAAAGGACACGGTGGCAAGTTCCATATCTCTTACGATGGTAACGTGGGCTTTCAGACGGTTTACAAGAATGTGAAGATGTTGCGCCGTGAAGGATATATCTCCACCGCTCAACGATTGGGCGTGTTTTACAACGACGGAGGATATGATACAGACTTTCCCAATGAGATTACCAGAACGGGATTCGTGCAAAGCCATCACGTGGCATTGAGCGGAGGTTCGGACCAGTCGAACTACCGTGCATCATTGGCTTTCATCGATCATAACTCGGTAATCAGGGTGAATGACTACGAGAACTTGATGGCAAAGATTGACTTGACGCAAAAGGCTTTCGACGATAAGTTGATAGTGGACTTGGGTGCGTTCGTTTCATCGCAACTCAATAGTAGCATCTTCGACGTACAAAAATTGTTTTACTCGGCAGCCACGCAAAACCCTACCTTCTTTTTCGACATAGATGCAAGAGGGCTATGGAAGAAAAATGACAATGCCTCGCAAATCAATCCACCTGATGCCCTTTTGAATCAGAAGAACGATGAGCGCAGCTATAATTTCAGTACACACTTGGCACTGAACATCGACTTGGCTAAGATGATTCATCTGAAAGGTTCTTCTCTCAATCTCCATCTGTTTGGCTCTTACACGTTCAATTCCACCGAGAATGCCAAGTTTACACCTACGTGGGTGGGAGACAACGGCAAGGCGTACCGTGGTGAGCGGAAGAATGAGAAATGGTTGGGCAACATGATGCTCGACTATGATAAGAAATGGGGAGCTCATCACTTGGAGGCAAGACTGCTGACCGAATACCAGAGAGACAAGAAAACGGGATTCTGGACAGAGGTGAAAGACTTTACCACCAATGATTTTGGTTACGATAACTTAGGCGCTGCCGCTACCATTCCATACGGTGGGACGGGCAGCGACTTCGACAAACCGTGGTTGGCATCAGTGATGGGAAATGTGAGCTACAGTTTTGCCGATTATGCCAAGTTGACGTTTACGGCACGTGGCGATGCTTCGTCTATGGTGGACAAACATCATAGATGGGGATTGTTTCCTTCTGTATCTGGAGAGTGGAACGTGATGAAGACATTCCCCCAATTGGCAGACCATCACATCTCGTCGCTCAAGACACGATTGGGATATGGTGTGTCGGGTAACTTGGGAAGTATCAGCAGTTATTATTCGCTCCTGTTGCTCAGGCAAATAGGGACAGTGTTGGTAGATGGCTCTCCCACCGTGACGATGGGCTTAGTGCGCAATCACAACAGCGATTTGAAATGGGAGTCGCGAGCTACGTTTAACGTAGGAGCGGAATTGGGATTTTTCGACAATCGCTTGGTGCTGACGGCAGAGTATTATTTCTCAAAGACACGAGACATGCTTTATTTCTACGATGTACCTGTACCACCGTATGCCTTTGATAAGTTGCTGGCAAACCTTGGCACTATGTCGAACAAGGGTTTTGAGATGGGTGTGGGCATTACGCCAATCCGCCAAAAGGACATGGACCTGAACGTGAATGTCAATATTTCTTGGCAAAGGAATAAGTTGATTTCGCTGAGTGGCAATTTTAACGGCACCTTCATGACGGCTGCCAATATCACCAGCATCGGTCATTTGTATGGTGCAGGCTTACATGGTGGCAACAACAATATTGTTTACCAGATTGTAGGGCAACCCTTGGGCGTGTTCTATCTTCCTCATTGCACAGGGCTTGTCAAGAACGAGGACGGTAGCTATTCGTATGGGATAGAGGACATTGACCATAATGGCAAAATCAACATCGAGGACGGTAGCGACCGATATGTGGCTGGTCAGGCTACTCCCAAGATGACGCTTGGCTCGAATATCTCGTTCAGGTACAAGGCTTTCGATATTTCCTTGCAGATGAATGGTGCCTTTGGCCATAAGATTTACAACGGTACGGCATTGACATACATGAACATGAACAGCTTCCCCGATTACAACGTGATGAGGAACGCACCTGAGATGAACATCAAGGACCAGACGGCTACCGACTATTGGTTGGAAAGGGGCGACTATCTTAATTTCGATTATCTCACGATAGGATGGAACGTGCCGGTGAAGTCGAAAAACATCAGTTCGCTACGCCTGTCGTGCTCTGTGAACAATTTGGCTACCATCACCTCGTATAGTGGCAATATGCCTATGATCAATAGTTATGTGGTGAATAGCACGTTGGGTATTGACGATAAACGTAATTACCCAGCCTATCGCACCTATAGTTTCGCATTAAGCATAGCGTTTTAGGATGGAGGAAGTGTGATGGAGGAATTAGGAAGTGATATGATGTATGAATTAGGAATTATGAAGGAGGACGTGATATGATGGAGGAATTAGGAATTGTGAAGGAGAAAGTAATGCATAATCAAAATGTTGGAAGTGGTGAAGGATGTAAAACTCAAGGGAGTGTTTCCTTCATCCTTCGTAACTTTATACTCGCTGCTAAGCGACACTTCGGCATTCTGCCATTATCCATCGTACTTCTTTTCACCCTCTCTTCTTGCAGCGATGAAGATCCGCACGATTATTTGGAGGAAAAGGAGGCGTATGCAGATGCCAAAAGCCTTTATGTCAATACGGTTGCCACATTATATAATTATATAGGAGGCAAGGATGACTCGCAAGGATTGCAGGGTACGGCTCGTGGAGTGTGGGACTATAACACGTTTACCACTGATGAGGCAATCTCACCTACACGCGGAGGCGACTGGTACGATGGCGGATATTGGCAAAACCTCTACTTGCATCAGTGGACAGAGGATGATAATGAACTCTACGACATGTGGAAATACTTGTATAAGGTGGTAATACTTTGCAATGGGTCGTTGGCAACTCTTGATGCTCATGATGATCTCTTGTCGGCGGAAGAACTGGAAGCATATCAGGCTGAGGTGAGGGCGATACGAGCCATGTATTACTATTACTTGATGGATCTCTTTGGCAGAGTTCCTCTCGTGGTGAAGAATGGTGTAACCGTGAATGACGTGAAGCAAGCCAACAGAAGTGAGACTTTCTGGTTTGTTGTCAAGGAGTTGCAGGAGGTTGCACCCTTGCTGGTAGACGCACATAGTAACCAAGAGGGCAAGTATTATGGTCGTGTTACACGTCCCGTTGCTTATTTCTTGTTGGCTAAGTTGGCTCTAAATGCCAATATATATACCGATGACAATTGGACAGATAACATTTTCTTGGATGGTAAGGACATTGACTTCCCTATAGGGGATGTTCACATGAATGCTTACGATGCTACCGTGGTTTATTGCAACCTATTAGATGCATGTGGTTACCGACTGGCTGATAATTATGCCGACAACTTTGTAGTGACCAATGAAAACTCACCAGAGAATATCTTCGTGATTCCAATCGACAGGTTTTTGTACACGAATGTGTTTGAGAACATTGCTCGTTCGTGCCATTACAGTCATGGTGGTGCGCTCGGTCTCAATGCCTCTAACGGACCGTCTGCCACGTTGACTACCGTGAATACGTTCTATTATGGTTCTAATTTCTTAGACAAGCGATATGCAATCAATTTCTATAGTGATACTGTTCGCGTGAAGGGCGAACTCATTGTCTTGGATGATGGCAAGCCTTTGGTGTATATGCCTTTGGCTATCAAGCTCGATGTTACGGGTTCGCCGTATGAGAAGACGGCAGGTGCACGTATGGCAAAATATGAGGTGGATAATACCAAGTTGGATAAAAACGACATCGTACTCTTCCGTTATGGTGATGCGTTATTGATGGAGGCTGAGGCTCTTTTCCGAAATGGGAAGAGTGGAGTTCGTGCCCTCAACGACATACGTAGAAGAGCTGGAATGCCAGAAGTTGCCGAGATGTTTGAAGATACGAAAGAGTATCTTCCTTTCCTTCTTAGCGAACGCTTGCGCGAATTGGTGTGGGAAGGTTGGAGGCGACAAGACCTCATCCGCTTCGGACAGTTCCATGAGGGGTACGACATGCGGCCAAAACTGCCAAATGAAGATACTCGCTACACGACAGTATTCCCCATTCCACAAGCAGCACTTGAGTTGAACCACAATCTCACGCAGAATCCAGGGTATTGATGAAGGAGAGAAATTTCTTCGTCAAAATTTGTATGTTATAGATAAAATATGTATTTTTGTGCAATAAATTTTAAAATACTTGAAATATGATATAACCAAAAAACATGAACCAGTATAGGCAATAAGATGTTGCTGTAACTGAAAACGATAATTGAAAGAAGCGAAACTTCTTTGTGCATTGTTCTACCATCTACGAATCCGCCAAATTCGATACTCAGAAGAAATGCATGACAGAAGTCTCGTCCTTTATGGGACGTAGACTGTCTGATGCTTATCTGGGTGAAGGTACTTGGCGGTCCTGTAGATGGGTAAGCAGACAACCCTAATGATAGTCTGCGTCTCTCTTTTTTTTATCTACAAACGCCAAGATTTTTTATTTTTAGTTGACGAGTTAACATGATAATGAGTTGACGATTTATTCACCCTAAAAACAATTTTTATGAAAAAGCTAAAACTTCTGCTTACACTTATTGCCGTAAGCATTGGCTCATGGCAAGGATCATGGGCAAGAACCGCTCCTTCTCTTCCAACAACGAAAACATTGGAAAGCGGAAAAGTGTATTATCTTTATAATGTAGGAAGCGACAGGTTCCTTACATACGATCGAACAAATGGTGGTAGTTGCCCTTGGGCAAGAACAGACATGGGTAGTGCTGTCAAAATCTCTGTGGTTAATGGTACGCAGTATTCCTTATATTTCGTTGATGCAAAACGTTATGTGTTAAGTTATGGTAGTGGCGATTATCTATATGCGTATGAAAGTAGTAGCCAACCCACCTCTGAAAGTTATCGTTTTACCATCAAGGAGATTTCTGGAGGATATACCATTCAACGAGTTTATCAAAGTAACCAAAATGAGTATATTGGTTATGATGGTCGTAATACTAACTTGATTTATAATAATCTCACTGATGGAAATATCGTTTGGCAATTGATGGACGAAACGGAAACTGCTCGTTTTATAGCCAAACGCAACCTTTATCGAGCCTTGGAATCGGCAGAGGGATATTACACGGGGAAAAATATGAGGACATTTATAATAACGCGTCAAGTAGTAATGCTGCTTTGCAAGAGGCAGCTGATATGCTAAATGAGGCAGTGAAAGCCAGTGGTACGGTACAATTGCCAGAGTGGTCAGATTATAGGATTATGTTTGAATTGAAGGATAAATGGAACTATTCTTCTTATGGATTTAGCACAGGATATATTGGTGTAGGAAAAAGTATGTTGTTGACGGCAATTGTAGATGTAAATGATAATGCTACAATGGCATTTAACTATTATGAAGAAAATAAATCCGAAAGCTACAATGATCAGATGGAAGTTTATCTTGATGGTGACTTACAATATGTTGTCAATCGATATGAATATAATGATCAAAGGTATTTCGTTGAGATGGAACCTGGAGTCCATGAAATAACATGGAAATATAAAGTTGATGGAGATGAGAATATATTGAATATAGGACATATTTATAATATCGGTATCTGCAAAACCCCTACGATGTATGTTAGTTTGAAAGAACCAGGAAGCTTGGGTACTGAAGTGTTGAAAAACACGGAGCATATAAAGAATGTACGTAAGTTGGTGGTAAGAGGTGAAATGAATGATGATGACTGGGATCGCATTGTGATGATGACGAGCTTGTTCTCTCTCGACCTCACGGATGCTATAGCAGCTGAGGTTCCAGATGAAAAGTTAAGCAAATATTATAACTCAAGCCTATCATTCCTACATGAGGTCAAATTACCAAAGACACTGAAGAGGATTGGTAAATATGTATTCTACGGTACATATTTAGATGCCATCTCTTTCCCCGATGAGTTGGAGACTATTGATGCTTATGCATTTTGTGGTACTCGAATCAAGGAGGCCATCTTACCAGAGTCTGTGACGATGATAGGGAAATCCGCCTTCTCTGCCAACCAATCTTTGGAGACAGTTTCTTACCCAGCAGCTGCACAGACTGTACCAGATTATTGTTTTAGCGGATGTAAAGTTCTTCAACCATTTGATTTGCCAGAGGGAATCGCTTCTATTGGTTGTCAAGCGTTTTATCAATGTTATTCATTTGATACATCCATTCCATCAACGGTAAGTAACATAGGCTATGAGGCTTTTCAAAATAGTGGAATAACAAATGTTGTTGTCAATGAGAGTACAACTATTGATAATTACGCATTCAATAATTGTATAAATCTAACCTTTGTGGAATTACCAACTACCATGTATGATGTGCCGTATTCCATGCTGTCATATTGTAGCAATCTTCGGGATGTGTATTTGAAATCACCCACGGTGGCAAAGCCTAATTCCGTATTCTATAATAATACAATGCCAAACATTACACTCCATGTACCTGATTATTTGGTGAACGCCTATAAGCAAGACGACTATTGGTATAATTGTAACATAGAGGGATTCAATACCGCCGAAGTACATGACTGGCAGGTATTGCAACTGCTGAAGATGGGAGCTGGGGAACGATTCCAAGGTTCTCCCAATGTTCATATAAGTGAGCAAGGTAGTTGGACATTGAGCGGTGATGATGCCATGACTCTCAACGACTTCTCTACGGTACGTAATGGAAATTCACTTTCTACTTCAACTCTGTTGTTGAGTACTTGTGACAATATTCGCATCTTAGGCAACTACGTACATAAGTATTATACGGAAAGTAACATGTGGTATTTTGTCACCTTGCCATTCGACACGAAAGTAGGAGATATAGAGAGTACTGCCAGCTTTGCCGTGCGCTATTATGATGGTGCTAATCGTGCCAAGAATGGTACGGGTGGTAACTGGAAGAACTATTCCAAGGATGACATCATTCCTGCTGGTACAGGATTTATTTTCCAAACCAGTAAATCTGTTTGGTCATCATTTAAGGCTCAGAACAACGATTCTAAACAGTTTGTGTTTGCCAATAAGGAGTTTGTGAAGTCGCTTATCACCAATAAATCTGACGTGACTGCAAACAAAGGGTGGAACCTTGTAGGCAATCCTTGGCTCACCTATTATAATATACATAAGCTCAATTTTGCCGCTCCTATTACCGTATGGAATGTAAGCAACCAAAATTATTCCGCTTATTCTATTATCGATGATGATTATGCCATAGAGCCTCTGCAAGCTTTCTTCGTGCAATGTCCTGACGAAATCAATTCTATTTCATTCCCCATTGACGGACGACAGCTGACCTCAACAATAGAAAGCCAGAATGCTGTGCGCCGTAGAAACATACAGTCAGAACGTAAGTTGGTAGACATAGAGTTGTCTAATGGAGAGATGAGCGACAAAACTCGTTTCGTGCTCAACGAACATGCGTCTGTAAACTATGAAACCAATTGCGATGCTAGCAAGTTCTTCTCCATGAGTGCAGAGGTTCCACAGATTTATACTGTTTACGAGGGTGTGGAATATGCCATCAATGAACGCCCGATGGCAGAAGGTGTGTTGACCTTAGGCGTAAAGATTCCTGCCGATGGCACATACACCATTAAAGCTATTCGTAATCAAGTGGGCGACGTGATTTTGCTTGACAAGGAGACGGGCGTGCAAACTCTTCTCAACAATGGCGAATATACGTTCAGTGCCAATGCTGGTCAGACGGAAGACCGTTTTGAGATTCGTTTCTCAAGCATCATTGCTGACTCCATCAACAAGGTGGAAGGTGAGCAAACAAACGAAACAGACTATTTCAACCTGAATGGTCAGCGTGTGTTGAACCCAACCAAGGGTGTGTATGTGGTGAAAGGCAAGAAAGTGATCATTAAATAATTGCCATTGCCTATGAAACGAATCAGGTATTTGTCTCTGCTGATGCTGTTATTGTGCAGCATCAGCACATGGGGGCAAAATGAGTTTAACCCCACTGACCCACCAGAGCCAGGCTTGCCTCCTATGAAATTGGAGATACAGGTTGTGCCTTCTGATGCTGGTAGCGTGTCGGGTGCAGGTAGGTAAGTGGCTGGTACGAAGGTGAACCTGCGTGCTTATACCAATACGGGGTTTGTATTTGAGAAATGGACAACTGCGTCTGGAGAACTTGTATCTACTTCTTCGTCCTTCACTTTTACGAAGGGGGAGGGACATGAGAAATTGATTGCCAATTACGTGTTTGCGCCAGATGCTCCTGTTGAACCAGCCGATCCCGCTACTATTATGTACTACCAACTGACTCTCAACGCTACGGAAGGTGGTTCGGTGAGTGGTGGTGGTCGTTATCTTGCAGGTAAGGAGATTACGTTGAGTGCATATTGCAACGATAAGTTTGATTTTGACGGATGGTATGACAGTGATGGGGGATTGCTCTCCAAGAGCACATCTTACAAATATACCACTACTGACAAGCATCGTACCTTGACAGGGCGTTTCGTGTTTAATCCCGACAGTCCTAAGGAACCGAGTGAGCCAACCTTGAAGCCCAAACACAACATCAATGTAGTGGCAAATGAAGGTGGTTCGGTGAACATCAGTCAAACACGTTTGCAAGAGGGCGAGAGCGTGACACTTCGTGCCTATTATAACACGGGATATGTGTTCGACGGCTGGTATCTGAATGGTGAACTATATACGAAATTGCAAGAATTCTCATATACGGTAAGCAATCAGAGCGTTCAGAACTTCGAGGCACGATTCTTGTTTGACCCAGATAGCCCGAATGAACCCAATATGCCTACCAGTACCAATCATGCTTTCTTCCTGATGAACAAGGTGACGGTACCAGGGGCGATGGTGAAATATCCCATCTATTTGTCCAATGTACGTACTATTGGGGATATGACATTCCAATTGACGTTCCCAGAGGAACTGAAACCCGACTTGACATCTGTAGAGATGTCGGGTAAGGCAGAGAGATATAGTGTCTCTTGCAGTGCCGTGGATGATACCACTTACGTATTCTCGCTCATTGGTGGACAAGTGCCAGCGGGTAATGCAGCGGTGCTTGTATTTACCGTGCCTGTGCCGGAAAAGACATCAACGGGCAAAAATTATCAAATCAAAATCAACCAAGTGTCATTAACAGAGGAAGATGGTTCTACTATCACTGCATCTACACGCAATGGTAGGATTTCAGTATATAAACTGGGAGATACCAATGGGGATGATGAAGTTAACTCTGCTGATGTATTAAACATCGTAACGGTGGCTTTGCAAAAGCCAACTGAAATATTCATTGAAGAGGTGTCAGATATGAATGATGATGAAGAGTTTTCTTCTGCTGATGTACTTGGCATTGTGAACATCGCATTAAATGAAGAATAAAAAAAATGAAAAGAATCATATTGTTATTTATATCGCTTAGTGTCTTCGGCTTTTTAAAGGCCGAAGACGTATTGCAGGTTCGTCCTGTAAATGTATCTGCTGGTTTGACAGATGAAGATGAAGTATGCTTGGAAATAGCCATGCGTAACTCTTCTTTTAATGTAGCTAATTTGCAGTTTGATATTTTGCTTCCTGAAGGAATGGAAATTTCCTATTGGGATTATGGAGAGCGCATTCCCTTTACAAAAAAAGGTCGTAGGATAGAGTATGATTTCGATGCTCAATACAATAAGTTGTCGTCTGGCTATACGCGTTTCGTGTTTATTCCAGGTGGTGAGATGCGTCCTATAGAAGACAATGATGAAACGTTGATTTATTTGTATATTACTACGTCAGAAGACATGAAACCAGGTGTTTATCCTATTTATATGACTAATATTCATTTTGATAAGAGCGTTAAGGAGACTCTCAAGATATTTGATGTAACATCGTATGTCACGATAGGCGAATCCTCACCAATGAAAACGGAGGAAAACGTAGATCTTGGATTTCTTACGGGATATGTTCCGTCTTTCGTTGTTGACGCATTGAGTGATGAGCTTAGTGAAAATGAGAATCTTTCCATGGTGAATCTCTCTGGCGTGGAAAATTTGGGAGGTGAGTTGTCTTTGGCAGAGAACCAACTTTGGTTTACAAGTAATGAGGCATCGTTGAATAGGGAGTTTCCTGCCAATCAATGGTGTACGGTGTGTTTGCCATTCGCATTGTCTAATGAAATGGTTACTGGCTTAAATGAAAATGGTGTTGAGGTGGAAAAACTGACGGAATATGATGAAGTTGCCAATGAGGTGTATTTTTCAGCAGTTGACGAAATGGAAGCCAATGTGCCGTATGCCATTCGATGTGCCACAGCAATGACTCCGTTTAAAGACTTGTCTGGTATAAGTGTAACAGAAACTCCTATCGCTCGACCTGTTGAATTGGGTCGTGTGTCTATGCAGGGAACATATAAGACTATGGTTCTCAATTCTGACAGTGAGACCACTTACTATGCGTTTAATGCGGCTGACGGGGAATTTGTACGTATAGGAAAAAATGCAAAGACTGCTCCTTTCCGTGCTTTCTTGACTCTTACCGGTGCTTCTTCAGCTAAAAACATCAAGGTGATACACGGTGATGATTTCAGTACGAGCATCGTTAATCCTATGATTTCTACTGATGACCATTCTGTGTACGACTTACAGGGGCGTAAGGTGAATGGACAATTGATGAAAGGTATTTATATTGTTAATGGACAAAAACTCGTGAAGCCATGAAAGAAGAGTATCAAAAGCCAGTGATAGAATTATGCCGCATTGACATTGAAGATTTGTTGATATCATTGTCATTGGAACCTAAAGACGACATCATTGTTGGAGCCAAAGGCAACGATTTTGAAGAAGAACTATCCCAAGATGATGCCATTTCCATGCGGCAGTCTGTATGGGATGAATAATGCTTGATGGTCTAAGTAAAAAAATAGATATTTTGTCTAAGGATTTTAAGACTCAAGGATTTGAATTATAAGTGATTAGTCTAAGGATTCAAGGATTTAAGGATATTTTGTGTAATCTCTTTTTACATTAGAAAGAATAATCCTCTCATCCTAAAATCCTTAGACTTTTATAAACGTCAAGTAAATCACTCGTCCATTTGGAACAATGGGTCTTCGGGCATAACCATTGTTGGCTTTTGGTTGTATTGTTCCAGTGTCTCTGCTGGTACATACTGCTTGTCGATGACGAGGCGGAAAAAATACTCGTTGAACCAGCGGTTGGTCATAATCATGTAACCATTCACGCCACTTGCCGAGCCCCATGAGTTTTCTACTTTCCATTTCTTGGGATTACCCTGTGCATCAAGGTCAACGGCAGTGAGCGTCATGGCATGTGTAGAGCCACTGTCGAACGTAGCAATGCGCTGAGCCTTATCCATTCCGAAGGTTGTTCCGAAGAGTGACTCATAGTCGTAGTTCTCCGTGTCTAAATATCCACGTTTGCGGTCCAGTTGCTTACCTACGTCATAACTGGTATAAAGTTTTCTTCCATCCTTGAGAGATGCAATGGCGAGCTTGGCAATGTCTTCCATAGGCAGGTTCAGGTATTTCCAGTTGTGTCCGTCGTATGTATGTCGGTCATATTCCACCTCAAACGTCTTGTAATAAGGGCGACGAGGATCGTTCATCACCATGATAAACGTGCCGTTGATAGGTCCGCCAACGGTAGCCTGATAAAACTCTTTCGGAGTGTATGTTTTCGTTTCTCCAATTGCCTTTCCGTTTTTATTTGTAAAGGTGTAGGTGAACTGCTTCACGGGTTCGCCTAATGTCAGGCAGAGCATATCGTATATGGTACATAACATTTCGCCCTTTCTCTTTTGGATGGCATTTGTCTTTTGTTTCTTGGCAACCATGTCGCGCAGTTCCAATCCAAACTCGCGCAACTTACTGGCAATCAGTCGTGATGCTTTACTGGTGTTTTCTGCGCTATAAGTCTCAGGTTGTGCGCTCATGGGCACTAATCCGTATTTCTCTGCCAAGTCGGAAACACCGCAGAACGTACCACCGTCATTCAAAGGATGATGGAAGAAAAATTGTACACGAATATCGTCAATGGGTTTGTTGGCGCAATCTATCACGCCCTGCAACATCAGGTTGGCTTTCTCCAACTGGTCATAGAAGAACAGGTAGTCGTGAGAAAACTCCACGGAGAGCGTGTCTTGGTGAGCTTTGGCAAAGTTGGCACGTAGCACGTTCAATCCAGAAAACATCCAACAACGTCCTGATGATTTCTGGTCGTGTATGGATTGTTTGGGAGTCTCGATGCTAAAGACATTGTCAATAGGTCCTTCGTTGGCGAAATTCTTGGCTAAGTTGTCGATGGCATTAGATGCGATAGCATTAAACAAAGCCTTGTTTGTTGGCACGGTGCTGTGAGCTTTCTCCATTTGTTGCAACATTTGGGCAGAGATGCCACCTTCTCTTGTCTGTGCGGGAATGACCGTAGAAATGGTGAGGCACAATCCCATGATGATAGTCTTCTTGTTCATTGCTTGTAATGATTTGTAGTTTTGGGCAAAGTTACGAAAAAACACTGACGTTACAAAGCAATTTTGGAAGATTAAC
>AUXO010946717.1_pt1 | contig 18724 bp, 16 predicted proteins | sample 768731 | NCBI WGS metagenome assembly AUXO01 (sample SAMN02715735, study PRJNA202380) | gut metagenome | biome: sheep rumen | host: Ovis aries | place: New Zealand: Palmerston North
GACAAGACCCTGGTCACTCTGTTGGACAACATGGTGGACGCAGGAAAACGGATGCTCTTCACGCAGACGATGTTCCCGAACACACCGGTCCATGACATTCTGGGGTACACGGAAGAACAATACAAATGGGCAACCTCACACGAGTCGGCCGTTTGGCACGCCATCATCGAAAAGAACAAAGTCTACGACAATGCTGACGACGTCATCCGCCGGATGATGGACGAAGCCCCGTTCACACGCGACTTCGGCAACGACTCTCCCGGAAGATTAGGTGTTTTCATCGGTTTCCAGATTGTCCAAAGCTATATGAAAGCCCACCCCGGAACCACCTTGCAGGAACTCATGTTGATGACTGACAGCCAAAAGATACTGAAAGAATCAGGATACAAGCCCAAGTAACAGGTTGACTGTCAACAAAGAAAATATTTATCAACAATTACCACTTGATAAATATTTCAAAACATTTGTTGAATTTACATTAAAATGCAGTATCTTTGCCGTGAACTTAAAAACTAAATATTATGTCAGGTATTAACAAAGTAATCTTAGTGGGTCATTTAGGGAAAGACCCGGAAATCAGGACATTTGAAAACGGGAGCAAGGTGGCGAATTTCACGCTTGCGACGACCGAGTTCCGTAAGGACAAGGACGGCAACCGCATCGAGCAGACCGAGTGGCACAACATCGTGATGTGGCGGAACTTGGCGGAGCTGGCGGAGAAGTACCTCCGCAAGGGCCGACAGATTTATGTGGAAGGCCGGTTGCGCACCCGAAACTGGGACGATGCAAACGGCGTGAAACACTACATTACGGAAGTGGAAGCCAACACGTTCCTGTTCCTCTCCCCCAAGGAAGTCGGAACACCGACCGTGACACAGGTGCCGAACCAAACAGTCGTGACCGCACCGTCACAGCCGCAACCTGCGCCTCCTGAACCCAAAGTGCCGGATGAGAGTTTCTCGGACGACCTGCCATTCTGACCAAAAATCGAGTAGGAGGAGAATGAAATAGTTTTCCTCCTATTTCATTTTCCGTCCTTTCACACCACCGTACATACGCTTCCGCATACGGCGGCTCTTAACACGGATGCAATTTCACATAGTATTCCATTAGGCAAGGACAGCCTGCGCGTTTCAATAGTTCCCTGGTGGCGACTCGGTCAACTGCAGTCGGTATGCCAAGCTGGCGCGACCCTCTGCCATCTTTGGGTATCCCTACCCTACGGACAGGGGTGGGACGGTACTTCCCGCCCTGAAGACTTTCGACTATTTCCACCTTGTGGCTTCGCAGATATGGGGGCTGATGCTCCACACCCATTCCGTCAATGCCTCCGCTCCCCTTGTTCGCCCTCACTTGTCTGTAGGCTCTGTTAAGGTTGTCGGGTGTCAAGATGTACTACTGCATCCTGCCTGCTGTTAGCTGCATTTCTGCGAGTTCGCTGTTGCTGCTCGCTTCTATGCTCGCCCCGCAGACCTCCTCGGATAAGGGCATTGTCTTTCCAACTTATGCTTGCCACATTTACACTCACCGTTCCGAATAGCTATCGGCTTTGGCTTGTCTGACAAAACTACCCACGGCTCCGCGCCTTGTATGTGGTTTCTGTACGTCAGGCCAGATATTTGCCGCCAGCATCTTTCAGATTCCGCCTCATGGCGGACATCCTTGCTCTTGGCTATGTGATTCCCGCTATTAGGATTCGCCCGGGACTTGCACCCGTTAGACAATGCTCATGCCGAGCATACAAAGACGGCGGCTGAAGGGCCGCCGTCTTTTCCCAAATCCGTGTCCTATTGTAATTTTTCCTTTGCCAAGCGCAAGGCCTCGTTGACTGCGACCCCAACGCCATCGGGATTCTTGCCTCCTGCCATGGCGAGTGTCGGATGGCCGCCGCCACCGCCCTGGATGAACTTTCCTGCGGCACGCACCAAAGTCGGCGCGTCCAGAGTCCCGGTCAAGTTGGTGCTGATCGCGACCGCCAGATTCGGCTTGCCGTCACACACACTCCCCAACACAACCACATGGTTGTCTCCCTCACGCAACTGCAAGGCAACCTGCCGCAGCATGTCAGCGGAATAATCCGTGACTTTGGACATGAACAACACGCCATTGGCTTCTTCAGCATTTTCCATCAGGGATTTGCCGAACTCGAACGCCCTCTGGCGGTCTATATCCTCCATCCTCTTGCGCAACGCCTGGCATTCGTCCTGCAACTTCTGCACCGACTGTGCCAGATTGCTGGCATTCAGCATGCCCTTGAGCTGCGCAATCGTGTCCTGATCCGCATACACCAGCTGCTCGGCGGCCTCGCCCGTCACGGCCTCGATACGGCGTACGCCAGCAGCCACCGCACCCTCGGAGACAATCTTGAACAGCCCGATATTGCCCGTCGCGGAAGTGTGCGTGCCACCGCACAATTCCACCGCATCGCCGAACTGGATCACACGGACAGTCTTGCCGTACTTCTCGCCGAACAGGGCGATGGCACCGCGCTCACGCGCCTCCTCAATCGGCACATCAAGATGCTCTTGCAAAGGCAGATTCTTGCGAATCAAGGCATTCACCATTCGCTCTACCTGCCGCAGCTCGTCTTCTGTCACCTTGGCAAAATGCGAGAAGTCGAAACGCAGCCGATCAGACGCCACCATAGAACCTTTCTGCTCCACATGGCTGCCAAGCACCTTTCGCAACGCATGGTCAAGCAAATGCGTGGCTGAATGGTTGTTGGCTGTCTTTTGACGTTTCTCCACATCGATCTTCGCTGTGAAACAAGCTGCCACATCGTTCGGCAATTTGCCGGCATGATGGATGACGAGATTATTCTCCTTTGTGGTATTGTAGATTTCCACAGTGTCAGTACCATCGGTCAGCACGCCGGTATCACCCACTTGGCCACCTGCTTCGGCATAGAACGGAGTCTGGTCGAGGACTATCTGGAAATAGGACTTACCCTTGGCTGTCACTTGACGGTACTTGACAATCTTGCAGGGACATTCCAATTCCGTATACCCGACAAATCGGGTTGGATTTTCTTGCGAAGAAAGTTCCACCCAATCCCCAGCGGAGATAGACGTGGCAGCCCGTGAACGCGCTTTTTGTTGACGCAAACCTTCCGCAAAACCCTCCATGTCAACCGTCAGACCCTTTTCGGAAGCCATCAGGCAGGTGAGGTCAATCGGGAAACCGTAAGTGTCGAACAACTCGAATGCAAAGTCCCCGTCTATAACTGTTTTACCAGACATCTTTTTGACGTAGCTTTCGAATTTCAGGATGCCGGAGTCGAGCGTTTTGAGAAAAGAGGTTTCCTCTTCTCGGATGACATTCTCGATGAGTTGCTGCTGGGCTTTGATTTCCGGGAACTGGTGTCCCATCTGCGCCACAAGGTCAGCCACCAACGTGTTCATGAAAGGCTCCTTGAAGTTGAGGAAGGTGAATCCATAGCGGATGGCTCGCCGCAGGATACGCCGGATCACGTAACCAGCCCCTGTGTTGGAGGGAAGCTGCCCGTCGGCAATGGCGAAAGTCACAGCGCGCAAATGGTCAGCCACCACGCGCAAGGCCACATCCACATCACCAGCCTCCCCATACTTCACACTCGCGAGCTTGGCTATCTTTTGGATGATAGGCTGGAACACATCTGTGTCATAATTCGATTTCTTGTTCTGTACAGCCATACAAAGACGCTCGAACCCCATCCCCGTATCGACATGTTTGGCAGAAAGGGGATGCAGCTCGCCGGAGACCACTCGGTTGTACTGCATGAAAACAAGGTTCCAGACCTCAATCACGAGAGGGTTGTCTTTGTTCACCAGCTCAGCGCCGGACACTTTGGCTCTTTCGTCCTCATCGCGCAAATCTATGTGGATCTCCGAACAAGGACCACAGGGGCCAGTGTCGCCCATTTCCCAAAAATTGTCTTTCTTGTTGCCTTTCAAGATGCGGTCCTCGGGCAGATGCTCCATCCAGAAGTCGTAGGCTTCCTTGTCGAAAGCCGTGCCATCCTTTTCGTCGCCGGCAAAGACGGTGGCGTAGAGACGGTCCTTGTCGAGCTTCATCACGTCGGTGAGGAACTCCCACGCGTAAGCGATAGCTTCCCTCTTGAAATAGTCGCCGAACGACCAGTTGCCGAGCATTTCGAACATAGTATGGTGGTAGGTGTCGCGCCCGACCTCTTCCAAATCGTTGTGTTTGCCAGAAACGCGAAGGCATTTCTGCGAGTCCGCCACGCGTGGGAACTCACGTGGCGTATTCCCAAGGAAAATGTCCTTGAACTGGTTCATCCCGGCATTCGTGAACATTAATGTCGGGTCATTCTTGACCACCATCGGCGCAGAAGGCACAATCTGGTGGCCTTTGGATTTGAAGAAATCCAGAAAAGCGGTGCGTATCTCATTTGATGTCATAATCCCAAAAATTTGAAGCGGCAAAGGTACATAAATTATGAATATCGTACATTCCCGTAAATTATGTACATTTGCGCCAAATTCCACCGTTTCCGGACGGCAAAGCCAAATTATTGAGTTTTAATTTATTAACAACAATATTAAAATGATGAAAAAGTATTATGTTACATGTGCAACCATATCGTTTGCCTTGATTGCTGCCGTGCTGATTGCCTGCACCTCGGTCAACGACGGCATAATGAGCAAAGAAAAAGGGTGTTATGTTGTGAACACCACGAAACTGACTGGCGATGTGAACGGCTTCAACGGCCCCACCCCTTTGAAAATCTACATCAAGAACGACAAAATCCAGAAGATAGAGGCGTTGCCCAATGAGGAGACACCCAGTTTTTTTGCAAGAGTTCAGGAAAATCTCCTCAACAAATGGAACGGCATGACCGTCAAGCAGGCGGCCAACGCAAAGGTTGACGCCGTGTCCGGGGCCACATATTCTTCCAATGCCGTCAAGGAAAACGTGCGGATCGGGGTGAAATACTACACGGAACATAAATAAGAACCGCACGCACACGACACCATCATGATGAGCAAACTCACCGCAGGAATCCTCCGCACACTAATTCCACTCGCATTCATTTGGCCTGCCGCCTCACAGACTTCCGACACCATCCGAATGATGCAGTACAACCTCATGTATTATACCAGCAACTCGGGTGTGTCGGACTGCAACAGCATCACCAACAGCCTTGAAGTCAAAGACCAGCATATCAAGACCATCTTCCGGCACGTGAAACCCACGGTGATGTGCGTGTGCGAGATGGGGTCCCATAACCAATATGCCGACCGGCTTCTCAACAATGCCATAAACACCGACGGCATCGACTACTATCGGCGCGGGCCGCTCACAAACCAATCAGGAGGCAACATCGCCAACATGATTTACTACGACTCCCGAAAACTGACCCTCCACCAATCAACGAACATCACCACTGCATATCGGGACATCAACGGATATACCTTTTATTATAATGCGGAGAACCTGTCCTCCGGTGACACAATCTTCATGACCTTCTGGATAGCACACCTGAAAGCAGGGTCTTCCGAAAACAACGAAGCGGCCAGGCTCAGTCAGGTTCAAAAGCTCATGAACCGCATTTCCAACTCGGGTGTTCCAGGAAACTACACCTTCTCCGGCGACTTCAATATCTACCATAGCGAAGAACCCGCATATCAAGAACTTACAGAATACCCAAACAGTCTGTACCGCTTTTACGACCCCGCAAACGCACCCGGGTACTGGCACAGCAACCCCCAATTCGCCTCCCTTCACACCCAATCCACCCACAGCCAGTCGGACGACTGCTTCTCATCTGGCGGCCTTGACGACCGGTTCGACATGATTCTCGTCTCCCCCTATCTCTACTTCGGCAGCGACCGCATGCACATCATTGAAGATTCCTACCAGGTTGTCGGTCAGGACGGCCAACGTTACAACAACTCCATACTGGCGCCTGCCAACAACTCGGTGCCGAGCGATGTCGCAAACGCCCTCTACCATCAGTCGGACCACCTGCCAGTCGTCATGGACATGACCATCGACGCTCACGTCGGCATCGCAGACAACACGCCGGGCTTTTTCGCCTCCATTGCCAACCCCGTGCACAACGAGCTGCGCATAACGCTACACGACAATGAGTCGGAGACCATCACCCTTGACCTCTTCTCGGCCGACGGCCGCCATCTCGCACATTTTAGCGAACGCCCATCGTCAACATCCACCGTCCTATCCTACCCCTTTCCTTACAAGAAAGGGTTGTATATCTTACATTTACAGAATGAAAAAGGATACAAAACAGCAAAAAAGATCCTCTCTCTTTAACCCTAATGAAGTTAGTCGAAAGAATCGCCATTCGAAAAAAATTATATTTTTGCACGTTCATTTTTCATCAAACAAAAAGAATCAAACGTTATGAGCGAAATCGTTGTTAACCGTTATTCTGACGAAGACCTGGCTGAATTCAAAGCCTTGATCGAAAAGAAAATCGAAGAAGCCAGGAAAAATCTCGAAGTTTATCAGGAGGCATACAGCGGTGTCGGGAATGACACTAAAGACACGACTCCTACTTTCAAAAACCTGGAGGAAGGCAATCAAGTGCTTTCCAAAGAAGAAAACGGCCGACTGATGGCCCGACTGATGAAATACATCTCCAACCTGGAAGCCGCACTGGTGCGTATTGAGAACAAGACCTACGGGGTCGACCGCATCACCGGCAAACTGATTCCCAAGGAACGACTGAGAATAGTCCCCCACGCCACGTTGGACATTGACACCAAACTTCAAGAAAAGAAGAAATAGAACATTCTGACCATAGCTCAGAAGCCGACCGCATTGAACCCGCTGCTGGAAATAGAAGATTTGTCGCTGGAATTGCGCCGCGACACCCAATGGAACCCCATCCTGCACCACCTCAACATCACCTTGAACGAAGGGGAGACGTTAGGCATTGTGGGTGAATCGGGGTCCGGGAAATCCGTCACGGCCCTGTCCGTCATGCGGTTGCTCAACCCCACAATTGCCCGGTACCCATCCGGGCGAATCCTCTTCCGGCCTGACCCCACTCGCCAACCCACGGATATCCTCTCCGCAGAGGAATCTGCACTCCAAGCCTTGCGAGGCCGACAGATCGGGATGATTTTCCAAGAACCCATGACCTCCCTCAATCCGGTCATCCGCTGCGGCGCACAAATCACCGAACAAATCCTACTCCACAAAAAGGTTTCCGAAAAGGAGGCCAAAGAACAGGTAATCAGCCTGTTCGAGGAAGTGATGTTGCCACGCCCGAAGCAAATCTTCGAAGCCTACCCACACGAACTCTCCGGAGGACAGAAACAACGCATCATGATTGCCATGGCCATGAGTTGCCAACCCAAATTGCTCATCGCCGACGAACCGACCACCGCATTGGATGTCACCATCCAGAAAAACATCCTCGAACTAATCCGAAACCTGCAGCAACGACATGGCATGAGCGTGCTTTTCATCACCCACGACCTCGGGGTCGTGGCCGAAATCGCCGACCGCGCCATCGTGATGTTCAAAGGGGAAATCGTGGAGGAGAACACCGTCCGCAACATCTTCCTTAACCCGAAAAGCTCTTACACAAAGCAACTTATTGCATGTCGCCCCTCTATGGAGAAACGACTGCGCAAGCTCCCCCAAGTGTCCGATTTCGCAGGAAGCTCCACCACTGACATGCAGGAAGTTATCCAGCAACTCACCGTATCCCCGCAAGAACGCGAAACAGCACACCAGTCCCTCTATGCCGGAGACATCCTCGTCCGCATACGGAACATGAACAAACTCTATAAAGTAAGAAAACGAAAACTCTTCGAGAAACAACGCTTTTTTCACGCTCTGCACGACATCAGCCTCGACATTTATGAAGGAGAGACCTTAGGATTGGTCGGCGAATCGGGTTGCGGCAAAACAACCCTGGGACGATCCATGCTACGGCTAATAGAGCCCACCTCCGGAACCATATTATACAGAGGAAAGGATTTGGTACGGCTCCCCTCCCTGGAATTGAGGAAAATCCGCAAAGATCTGCAAATCATCTTACAAGACCCCTACTCATCGCTAAACCAACGGCTTACAATTGGAGAAGCCTTGATGGAGCCTATGCGGGTTCATGGTATAATGGACAACGACAAGGAAAGAAGGAAAAGGGCTATCGAATTACTCGAACGTATAAGTCTAAATGAATCACATTTCTACAGATACCCGCACGAATTCTCCGGAGGTCAACGGCAACGCATTTCCATCGCCAGGGCCCTGGCCGTGAACCCAAGGTTCATCATCTGTGACGAGTCCGTGTCCGCGCTTGATGTCTCCGTGCAAGCCCAAGTACTGAATCTGCTCAATGAACTGAAAGCCGAATACCATTTCACCTACATCTTTATCTCCCATGACCTGTCCGTGGTGAAGTTCATGGCCGACCGCATCGCCGTGATGCAGAATGGAGCCATTGTTGAAATCGGCGAAGCCGACGCACTTTGCCAAAACCCAAAAACCGACTATACGAGAAAACTCATAGACGCCATCCCGAAAGGAGTCTGTTAGCATTTTCCCAAAACGAAGAAAAAGCATCCACATAACATCTTCCCATATATAAACAATAATGAACATGAAAGACTGGCAATCCATTTTGAAATTGATTATCCGAACAGGCATGGGTCTCTTCTTCATCCTGTCGGCCGTTTTGAAACTTATCTCGCTGGACCAATTCGAACTCTACATCTACAGTTTCAACATCTTAAATTTCATCTGGAGCGGACTGGCGGCACGGATGATCATCGCTTGCGAAATCCTTGTCGGCATTCTTCTGATCATCAAGGTGAAATACAAACCCGCCTGGTGGCTGACATTCCTCATGCTCGTCGGATTCTCATTTTTGCTGATCTATGTCATTCTCTTCCGCGACGACACCAACTGCCACTGTATGGGCGAACTAATCGAGATAAAGCCTTCATTCTCTCTGGCAAAAAACATCTTATGCATCGTCTTAATGTTCATTATCCGAAAAGAGGACGACTATCATTTCCGCGGAAGCAAGCTCGCCTTCGGTCTCGCCATCGCGGCGGCCCTCATACCCTCGTTCGTGCTTTTCCCCATGGACAATGTGTACAATCTCTTCTCCAAGTCCGGCAACAAGGAATTCAATGAAACGGCTTTCAACAGACTCATGGCCGACTCGGCAATGCAAACGGTTCATCTTGACGACGGCAACTATATCGTAGGGGTCATCCTCGCAGGATGCCAATACTGCCACACCAGCGCAATCAAAATCTCCGAAATGGCATCCAACAACCAGTTAGATACCAACCGGATTCTCTTTTTCGCCAGCGGGAACAGCGCGACCCTGAAACAATTCCAGAACGAAACCCAAACCGAAACGTTCCGCTTCATCCCCATAGACCCGGTCACCGCCATCAAAATCGTAAACGGGCATTTCCCAACATACCTGTTCCTCAAAAATGGTTATGTCACAGAATCAGCTGACTTAAGGCAATTGACAGAAAAAAAAGTTAAAGTGCATTTGCAATAACAATTTTTTTATCTTTGCACCCGAATTAACTAAAGTACTACAACTACAACAGACATATATAAGACGTTAATATCAAGTGTTTTAGCAAACAAACAAAGTTGGATTTCGTGATTAAAATGCTTCCGGCACAACTCTATTCAAAACTATTATTTTAATTTTTTTACACCAAATTCCATTAACAGTCTAATATCGAAACCGCAGCATACATAACCAACAATACTTTTTATGGCTTTAAACAACAGAAAGAAAAAAGAACTTTACGAATTCTACTCAGAACATGGTTTCCACCACTCCACGGACACCATCGTTGATCAATTAAACATCTGTCACAAAACTTTTTTCAACCGCTACGGAAGCAAATCCAACTCTATGGAAATCGCTTGGCTATACTGGCAGGAGACATGCAAGAAAAAATGGGAAGGGTTAATAGCCAAGTGCAATCATAGTGTAGAAGAGCTGACCATGACACTCTACCACATCGACCAGTTCCGTTTCGAGGAACCGCACTACTACGAATACACGCGGTCGGGCCGGAAATACCTGGACTCAGACTCTTTCTTCTACAAGTCCATCCACACAATTCTCGAACGAGGTAAACAATGCTTCCACATTGAAAAGAATCTCAACATTCCTTTATACACAACTTTTGTACTGAACAACCTGTTCCTGATAGACATCGAGTATGAAAACAGGCCCCACATCATACAATACATTCTTAGGCCCGCACTGACGGAACGGGGGATGGAGCTTCTCATGGAAACCCCTTTCACCTGATGCGATAGTATTTTCTCACCATTAAACTTTTTCACTCGCCAAAAGTTAGGAACTTTCGGTGGAAATGTGTATTTTTGCCGTCAATTTTAAAACGATGAGAAGAACGGTATTTTTAGTATGTATTCTGTTTTTTGCATTAGCCAGCAAGGCGAGCTATCTGCTTATCCCCATGGATTTGTCGCAAAGCAACCACCTCAAGGCATACGGCATCGCGTACTTTGCGGTGTCTGGACAAATTGACATCAGTTGGCTGCTCAACTACCGGGGCGGCAGTTTTCTCTGCCCCTACAACTCCACCGTCGAAAACGAATGCATGGTTCGCGGAGTATCCTATGAAGTAATCGCCGACCTGCAAGCCACCCAAATTCTGAACGAGATTGCTGTCGTCGAGAACAACATGAACGAGATCCGGCTGACAAAGGAGCCGAAGATAGCGGTATATTCCCCTAAAAACAAATTGCCTTGGGATGATGCGGTTACTTTGGTCCTCACCTATGCCGAAATCCCCTACACGGTAATCTACGACGAGGAGGTCATCAAGGGCGAACTGCCTAAATACGACTGGCTCCACCTGCATCACGAGGATTTCACCGGCCAATACGGGAAATTCTGGGCAAGCCAGCGCAACTCAAAATGGTATCAAGATGATGTCCGGGAAAACGAAGAGCGCGCGGCCCGACTGGGCTTCACTAAAGTGTCGCAAATGAAACTTGCAGTGGCAAAGGGCATCCGCGACTTTGTGGCCGGGGGCGGATACCTATTCGCCATGTGTTCCGGACCCGACAGCTATGACATCGCCCTTGCCGCCGAGGGCATCGACATTTGCGAAACCATGTTCGACGGCGACCCGATAGACCCTCAGGCCCAAAACAAGCTCAACTACGATAACTGCTTTGCTTTCACGGACTTCTCCATTGAGACCAACCCCTATGTTTACGAGGTCTCCAACATTGACGCCAGCCCGACCCAGCATCTCTCCAACAAATCCCACGACTACTTCACGCTGTTCGAATTCTCCGCCAAATGGGACCCCGTCCCCACCATGCTGTGCCAGAACCATCTGCAAGTGATTCCAGGCTTCATGGGCCAGACAACCGCTTTCCGCAAAGAGTTCATCAAACCGACCGTGACAATCATGGGGGAATGCGCCTTCTTCAACGAAGCCCGTTACATCCACGGAGAATTTGGGAAAGGAACCTGGACTTTCTACTCGGGCCACGACCCCGAAGACTACCAACACCTGGTCAACGACCCCCCGACAGACCTCAACTTGTTCCCAAATTCCGCCGGATACAGATTGATTCTCAACAACGTACTCTTCCCGGCCGCCAAAAAGCAGCAACAAAAGACATAATATAATTGCATGTTTTCGAGAGCTTACGACTCCGAAAGCTATATTTCCGGCATCATATGGAAGATCAAATCCACCACTTGCGGGCCAGCGGCGGCAGCGGCTTCCAGAACCTCTTCGTGGGTGGTTTTCTCCACGCGGCCGATGATTCCGAGGTCCGTGATAACTGAGAGGGCGAACACCTCAAGGCCGCGATGTCGCGCCATGATTGCCTCCGGAACCGTAGACATCCCAACGGCATCAGCGCCGAAAAGATAGAACATCTTGTACTCCGACGGCGTCTCAAAGCAGGGGCCCGAAACCCCAATATAGACCCCCTCCTGCAGATGGATGTTAAGCTTTTTGCCTGTCTGCTGCGCCAGCTTCAACAATCTGTGAGAATAGACCTCGCTCATGTTCAGGAACCGCGGCCCCATCTCGTCATCGTTCGGACCGATGAGCGGGTTGGTGAAGAAGTGGTTGATGTGATCGCGTATCAGCATGATGTCGCCGACTTGGAACGTAGGATTCATGCCGCCTGCTGCATTCGACAATATGACCGTCTTCACCCCTATGCCAGGCAGTATTTGCTGCGGATATGTCACAACATCCATCGAATAACCTTCATAATAATGGAACCGTCCATTGAAAACAACAACCTCGACTCCGTTCAACTTACCGAAAATCAGCGTCCCTTTGTGCCCCTGCACTGTGGAAACCGGAAAATTGGGTATCTCATGGTATGGGATTTCGTCCACAACACTGACTTTGTCGGTCAGACCGCCCAAGCCTGAACCTAACACGATGGCAATTTTCGGATTTATCGTTTTACGGTTGTTCAGATACTCGACGGTCTGCCCAACCCTTTTTCTTTTTTCCTCTAACATGGTCTATCACTATTTGATTAAACGTATTTTTCTGGTTTTCAGTAAGAAAAACCACATCTACTGGTATTACAAAAACCGCAAGCAAAGATACAATATTTATCACATGATCCGACTGCAACCGCATCCAATCTTTTTCGGTCGTGAAGAGTACACAATGCCCACCGATGTTATCAAAATGCTTGGTGTAAATATGCTGGATTTCCCTTTCCGAAAAGATGTGATGGTCAGGAAATTCATAGTGGCTCACAATGTTGAACGACTTTTTCAGGTGCAGTAACAACGGCTCGGGATGCGCGATACCCGTGAGGAGCACAATATCACGAAGTGAACCAAGATTCAATTGACGGCTGGCTTGCGTGACAGGGCGAGGAGGGGCATAGCGAAACCGCGTGAAAAAGAGGGGTTGGGTGGTCTCAAGGCGAAGTCTGCGCCGCCATTCGCCTTCATTCAACGTGGACACATTGTCCGGGACCTTGGTGACAACAACCGCATCGGCATACCGTGAGGCTGATGGAAACTCCCGCAACCGGCCGCATGGCATCGGCATGTCCGGACGGAAGGGGCGACCGTACTCCGTCAGCAAAATGTGGAAACTGGACCGGAAACGAAGGTGCTGGTAAGCATCATCCAACACAACCACTTCTGTTTCGGGATTCTCAAACAGCAACCTCCGAACCCCTTCGCAACGGTCCCCGTCCACTGCAAGAGGAATATCCGGGAAACGATAATGCGTCATCAGAGGCTCGTCGCCAAATATCTCCGAAATCCTACTTTCTTCAGATGCCATAAGGATTGATTGATACCCTTTGGATTTCCGCCCATAGCCGCGGCTGAGTGAAGCCACATGGAAATTTTGTTTTAAAAGATTAATAACATACTGGGTATGTGGCGTTTTACCCGTTCCGCCAACGGCCAAATTCCCAATATCAATGGCCGGAACCGGTGAATCCTCCCCATGCAGTATTCCCGTGCGGTACAAAAGCCGCCGAACAAAGGCGACCAGCCCGTACAGCAAAGAAAAGGGGGTCAGAAACAGGCCTATGATAAGCTTAAACCGATTCATTATCAAGCGTTTCTCGGTATTTAGCTTCTTTTTCTGCCCGGCGTTTCCTTGCCAATTCTTCCTGCTCGCTTTCAAACGCCTCATACCGATTGATAATCTTGGTCACGAGATGATGGCGCACCACATCCTTACTCTCCATGTAGATAAAATCTATCCCCTTGACACCGCGCAATATATTGTCTGCCAGAAGGAGCCCTGACTGTTGGTTCTTGGGGAGGTCAACCTGGGTGATGTCGCCCGTGATAAAGAACTTGGCGTTCTTGCCCATGCGAGTGAGGAACATTTTGAGCTGGGCTGAAGTGGCGTTCTGAGCCTCGTCAAGGATAACGTAAGCGTTGTCGAGCGTACGGCCGCGCATGAAAGCGAGAGGAGCAATCTCTATCACCTTGTCCTCCATCATCGTCATCAGTTTCTGCATGGGCATCATGTCCCAGAGGGCATCATAGAGGGGCTGCAAATAGGGGTCTAACTTGTCGCGAAGGTCGCCTGGCAGAAAACCAAGGTTCTCGCCAGCCTCCACAGCGGGACGGGTCAGGATAATGCGTTTTATCTGCTTATTCTTCAAAGCTTTAACTGCCAGTGCCACCGCTGTATAGGTTTTCCCCGTTCCTGCAGGACCCACCACAAAGACCATATCGTTCTTGTCGGCACTTTCAACCAGCCTTTTTTGATTGGGCGTGATTGCCTTGATGACCTTCCCGTCACGACCATGTACGATCACATTGGCGTCTGTTTGGTTTATGGCGTAAAAACTGTCGTCCTCCATCGCCGAAATATTGACAATATCAGTTTCCGTCAGCTTTCCGAACTGCTCCAAATGCCTTTGCAGCAACAATATGCGATTCTCAAATTCCAGAACCTCATCGTCAGGACCGGAGACTTTGACTTGGTTGCCACGCACTACAATCTTCAACTTCGGAAAGATGTGTGTCAGCATGGTAATATTGTTATTCTGAAAGCCAAAAAGTTCCACTGCTGACTCAGTGGGGATGTCTATTATCTTATCCATGTGCTTCAATTATTCTATTACAAGGTAATTCAAAGGATTGATAGGAAAACCGTTATACCAAAGCTCGAAATGGAGGTGGTTGGACTTCCCTTCATCGGAACCGCCCCCGCCGGCAGTGGCAATCGGCATACCGGCCGTGACACGCGACCCAACCGTTTTCAGCAAGGCCGCATTGCGCTTGTATATGGAAATCATATTGCCAGGATGCTGGACAATGATCGTATAACCACCTGAAGAGGTGTAATTTGCAGAAATCACCACACCATCCGCCACACAAGAGACCGTCCTGTTGTCGTTAGTGGCAATGTCGATGCCATAATGGTTCTGTGATGCATCGAAGAGCCGTATGATGGAACCCATCGCCGGAGGACAGATGGCTATGTTTGTGATTTTGGCCTGCTCTATGTTTGGGACCCTGGCTGCGCCTGCGGCAGAATTGTCTGAAATTCGCCCCAATATCATCTCGGCATCCTCCAAAATCTCATGCGCCCCCTCCTGGCGGCTTTGCATACGCTCCACCGGGTGCACGTCGGGGGTCATTTTCGCCTCGTCATCCTCATACACAGCACCATCCTTCCCAGCCAGCAAATCGCTTAAATGTTCTATAAACTGCTGATTGGCAACGAGCTGCTTTTCAAGGGAATCCACCCGCGCCGCAGTCTGACGATACAACTTGTAGTCTTTCTGGTCCGTGTAACCCGGAATGTAAACCCGCAATGGGGTCAAAGCGATTAGGATAGTGGTCAACACGATAATGACAAACGCCGCCAAAATGGAAACCACGACCATTTTCTGGATAGTGATTTTACGGATGACAAAGCTCTGCTCATGCGTTTCCTCATTGGAGAAAACAAGCCTGTAGCGGGTTTTCCACTCCGTCACGATGATATTCCAGACCTTTTTTATCTTCTCAAACTTGCTCATTTCTGCTTCAGACCGATTTTCAGGCGCAAAAGTAGCAAAATTTGCGAAATATCCGCATTTTATAACACATTGATATTCAGCAACTTGAAAAACATGTTCGGAATAAGATTTCAACAGAATGATTTTTAATGACATTGTGTAAAGAAATTATCGTATTTTTGCTGCCCGAAAAATAAATAAAGCCAAGCATTATGAACGAAAGAGACAACAACGTAAGTTTTTTCAGATTTGAGGATTTGAGAATTTATGCAAAAGCCATGGATTATATTGTCTGGTTATACCAACAACTTCCTGGTGGCGAAATGACTGCAAATCAAAAATTTATGCAGAAGTCGTTTTTGAAGTCCGCACAGGACATTGCGTTGAACACTGCGGAAGGTTCCTCCCGCAACAGGACGCAGTTTCTATACTATCTGAAGATGGCGAAAAGTTCCGTTAGGGAATGTGTTGTGCACACGGAAATCGCCTCCCGCGCTGGCATCCTCTCTGAAGACGCCAAGGAGCACTCCCGCACGGAACTGATGGAGCTGACCAAAATGATCGGTTCACTGATTGCTTCCCTGCAACGCACCTCGCTGGGAATCTCCCATACCGGCAGACCGTCTGAAGAAAACGACGACCTCAGCATCCCCGAGGCCGACGATTTCGACGAGATGATCTAATGTCGTCACAGTCCCCAATACTATGACATCAAAAAGAGACAGGAAAAGGGTATCTTCAGGTATCCTTTTCTTCATTTAAACCAAACACATAAAACTTTCCTTAATATGAAAATCAAAACTCTCTTAGCACTTTCATTCTTAATGCCTCTCCTATTGTCCGGCAAGACACTAACCAAAAACGAACTGACAAACTTGGGCTCCCGCGCATTCCGACAGAAAGCCCAGCAACTGTGTCCGAAAGCATTGGACTACACTCTGAAGAATTGCGACTATATCAGTTCGGACGAGAGCATCGACCTTGCGGTGCTGCACTTCAGCCAAGGATTCCTTATCATGGCCGCAGAAGATGCCGTCCTGCCAGTCCTGGCCTACAGTTTCGACAACGACATTGACATAGACGACCTGCCGCCTGCCTTGAACCGACTGCTGTCGCAATACCGTGACGAGATCGCCGCTGTTAGGAAACTCGGCATCATCCCCGACGAGCGTGTCAGGAGTGCCTGGGACGAACTGCGCCACTCCACACGCGCCACTACCACCGAAACCGGCGTCTCCCCTTTGCTGACCTCCATTTGGAATCAGAACAAATACTACAACTTCTACTGTCCTGAAGACGAGAACGCCCCGGGAGGTTACGATGGCAAAGTACCCAACGGTTGCGTGGCCGTGGCCATGTCGCAAATCATGTTCTACTACCGGTATCCTGAGACCGGCTACGGCTACCACACCAACCATAGCGCCTACGGGAGCTTCCATGTCAACTTCGCGCAACAAACCTACAATTACGATGCCATGTGCGATGATTTGGGATTCTACAACAGCGAGGTCGCCAAACTGATTTTCCATAGCGGAACCGCCGTAGACATGGGCTATGGAGCCGACGGTTCCGGTGCCTACTCGCAATCAGTGCCGGACGCCATGTCCACCTTTTTCAAATACAATACAGGCGCCCAATTCCGGTACAAGGACAGCTTCTCAGACTCCACATGGCACCTCATGCTGAAAGAGGAGTTGGATTCCAGACGACCGGTTTACTACTCAGGGTACTCTTCCGAGGGTGGCCACGCTTTTGTCTGCGACGGATACAATAGCGACGACCTCTTCCATTTCAACTTCGGTTGGGGCGGATCCGGCAACGGCTTTTATGCCACCTCAAGCAGCATCGACAACGCCGTCAACGGTTACAGCGGCTGGCAAGGAGCCATTTTCAACCTATACCCCCGCACCAGCAATTACCCGATATATTGTAACGAAAAAACCATCACCGCAATCAACGGCACGCTGGAAGACGGCAGCGGGAACTTCAACTACCTGAACAACACCAACTGCACATACATCATCACCCATCCTGACCAATATTCCGTCCATGTCACTTTGAAACGATTTGACACAGAAGAGAACCACGACTTTCTGCGATTTTGGGACGGACACCCGTCCAACGGAAACCTTCTGGCGGGATTTTCCGGAGTCGCACCCTCCTCTGACCTCGTCTTCGAAACAGACAGCCTCTACATCACATTTGAGACAGACGACTCCATTACAGCCAACGGCTGGCACCTTTCCTTCCAAACATACCGCGAAGGCATAGGCTGCGGCACCCACTTGACCACCGAATCTTCCGGCATCATCACTGACAACAGCGGCGACAAGAACTACCGCGACAACGCAAACTGCAGCTGGACGTTGCGCATCAACAACGCAAACTCCATCACCTTTGTTTTCGACGAACTGGACATCAGCCCAGAAGACCATCTGGACTTCTATGACATGAGTTCATACCCCTACACCCTGATACAAAGCATTTCCGGAAACTCAATACCAGCCCCCTTGACTTTCGCTTCGAACCGCATCAGAGTCCGCTTCATCTCCGACAACTACCTCAACGCACAAGGGTTCTCCATGCAGTGGTACGGTTCCTCCACCGGAACAGATGACTTCGCGACCTACACAAACATTTTCCCGAACCCAGCCGACAACGCCATACATGTCAGCCTCGGAGAAGCTGTTGACCATTGCACTCTTTCATTATATAATATGGTCGGACAGTCTGTGTTTCTGAAAACATTCGAATCCGTCGGGGAAATGGAAATACCAACAGCCCAGCTTCCAAACGGCATCTATATGCTTTCCATAGAGAGCCAAGGCCGTGCCGCACACAGGAAAATCATGATAAAGCATTAAACGAAAAAGGCTGACGAACGTCTTATCAGTAACTTCAAACCAATAAAAAGGAGAAACAATGAAAAAGTTAATGATGATGATGAGTATCTTCCTGATGACTGGTTTAGTGTCTATGGAAGCTGTGGCCCAAACGCCCAACTCATCCAGAGCAAGAACCGCCAACAGCCAGCCTGCCACGGTGACTAAACAACAACCCTCCAGCCAAGCGTCCCGCCAAATCAAGAAAGGCGACGCCCAGCTGAGCAAGGCGAACAACAGCTACCAGAGGGCACAACAGAGCCTCTCACGCGCCAACAGCACCACTCGTCCCACCACTAACGCACGGCAGAACCCCTCGAATACCAGACCGGCTGCCTCTTCTTCCTCCTCCAAGACTCCCGTCACCCCTAACG
>AUXO013848672.1_pt1 | contig 18720 bp, 2 predicted proteins | sample 768731 | NCBI WGS metagenome assembly AUXO01 (sample SAMN02715735, study PRJNA202380) | gut metagenome | biome: sheep rumen | host: Ovis aries | place: New Zealand: Palmerston North
TTACTCTCTTCTGCTAAGACTGCGTACATCCATCATGCAAGTAAGATACCAAGAGACTTGATTACCTCTAAATTTAAGAAAGTACTTAATCCTTGGCTTGCAGATATAGTAGTGGTCCCAGAAGCTGAATTTAGAAGTCATTGGCAGACTCATATTATTTTCTTTGATGAGGGAATTAAGAAAATGTTCATAGTAAAAACTAACGACAATGACACTCTCAAGAAATTTAAAGATGCTGAAAAAGGAACCAAGTTTAGGGATTTCATGGATTTGTCTCCTGAGAAATGGTTGGCAACACTAAATCCAGATAATTCTGACTATGAAAGAGACTATGCAGTGTGGAATGTTATCTTTGACTCAGAGTTTGAATTTTTAGGTAATGTAGGCTGTATAGATGCAAAAAGTGAATGGCTTGCTGATGTCATAGATGGTAATTTCCCCAAAGATAAGATAGTATTTGAAAAGACTGTGTTGAAGCATCTTGGCAACAATGATAACAAACCTACCTATGAGAATATGATGAATATCTTTGAGATGATCAACTCTAAGAGCGAGGAAACCCAGGGTCTTGGATTAAAGGCTCTTGCCATGCTTGACTACATTCATTATCCTCATAGTGTGTCCTTATTATTCCAGAATGCTACTAGTAACTACAGTCAATGGAAGTATTGTAAAGGCTCTAATGCCTCTTCTGTGAAGTTTATGTTCAAGCAACTGTTTGGAGGAAGTACAAGAAACTATTGTAGATACTATAGTGATACTATTTCCCAGGAAGACTATGATTTGTTCTTACAGCTTCTCAAAGCTTTTTCAGATAGTAGTGATGTCTATGCCAGAACACTGGCTAATATGCCATTCATGCAAATGGATGAAGCATTGTCTTTACACCCTAATATAGCAGAAGCTGTCTAAACTATATTCCCATACTTGTCCTATTATAGGCAGGTATGGGAATTTTTTTTCTTATACATGCGCTTGTGTTTTACTTACTACAAATTGCAAAGCTTGATATAATTGTTATCTTTGTCAAAATGATTAAAATTTAATAAATATGGTAGGTATTACTTGCTTAGCATCATCACCTAAGCATACTGAAATTTATAATAAGATACTTCAAGAGTGGCCAACACAGTCAGCTGTTGAAGGATTAACTGTAGACCAAGTCACAGAATGGATAGGCTCTTGGCAAAAGAGTAATAACAAAAACCCAGAAGATTTACCAACAGCTAAGGAGCTAGTTAATTATATAGATTCAGATAGAGTAAAAAGTAATAAAATTTCTTTTTCTCAACTTGGAAAAAGCTTATCTTTGTCAGATGATAAAAGAAACCAGATTGCTAATCAGCTTGCAAAACACTTAAAATCTAAATGGGATAAAGTACATAGCAAAGCTGAAATGGACAAGTTTTCTATTAAAGATAGTGATATTCAAATGATGGTTAAAAAAACCATTAGATATATTACGAATAAACTTTCAGAAGAAGAAAAAGAAAACATTCGTAAAGACTTGAAAAAAATAAACCATGCTGGTAGAACACTATTAGATAGGAAAAACGATTGGTATTTATTAGATCATTCTGATAAGGAAGGTATTGAAAATAGAAATAAAAGTAAGGGACAAGAAGGTTTTCAATGCATCTTTAAAATAGACGTATCAGATTACACTGAAGAGGAAAAAACAGAATTAAAAAATAAAATAGAAAATGGCAATTTCAGAAACCAAAATGATGTTAGTAGATGGACTAAAGAACATCTTGCTAAACAAGGATACCATAACAGCGATAGCATTCTTGCTGAAATCAGAGAATCAAATGATGACAATGTTGGATTACATAATGAAACATCACAAGGAGAGTCCTTCAGAGAACGAAGTAATAGCAGTAGCTCAGAAGATTTCAGAACAGGTTGGATAAAAGTTCCCAATGCTGATGGAATAAATAGTTCAAGGTATATTCCAATGAACTTTTTTATTCAGGAATTAAGAACTTCTGACGGCAGAACTGTTATAGGTTTTGTATATAAAGAAGAAATTTACCTTGATGAAACTAAATTAATTCCAAGTGCTCCTATTCATGAGTATACCCATATCTGGGATACTATATTATCCCAGAAAAATCCAGATTTATGGAAAAAAGGTATTGATCTCCTCAAAACATTTGATAATGGCAGTCTGTGGAAACAAATAACTGAGGATGAGAATTATGGTAAGAAATGGGAAAACGCAGGTATTTCTGGAGAAAAGTTTGAAAATCTTATAGCTTCAGAAGTACATGCAAAACTTGTAGGGGAAAATGGAGAGAAGTTACTTGATGGTATAGCCAAAAAACAAGGACAAGAAAACATTGTTGCCAAATTAAGACAGTGGCTTCTTGATATGTGGAAAGAATTAAAAGCTACTTTCAGTGACTGGTCTCAAGAAGAATTAGATAATCTTACTCTTGCTGATTTCAATCAGATGACTTTAAGGGACTTTGTAGAGCTTACAAATTTTAATGAAAAAACAAAACCACAATCATTATCATATAAAAGCGCTTTAAAGGTCCCTGATGCAAGAGCTTTGAAATTCTATTCTACATTTACTCCTCAGCAGATTAAAGACAGAGGAGCAATGATTGCTGATATGTTTTCAGATAGGATAGACAATTTCATTAACAGTGAGCTTGAGAGACTTGATGGTATACTTGCTGATGAAAAAGCTACTCAAGAGGCTAAGAATGAAGCTTCTGAGCTTAAGACCCTTTATAGAGACCCTATAAAAGGAAGGCAGGAAGCTGTAAAGCAGAAGCAAGTAGGAGTGATTATCAGTGAAATTAAACAGGCTCTTAAATACAATACTAATGTCTCAGATGCTGTTTTAAGCAAGAAGTATCAAGATACTATTGATTTCTTTGAGGATTTGTTCAATTCACAAGCTTCTTTAGAGATCGAAGAAAAAGAAGGCATCCGTATTATAGACCTCAAGGTTGCTGACCAAACTGCTGCTGAAGAAAAACAAGATACAGAGAGTGAAGGAAACAATGAAACTGGACATAATACTGCTAGTGGTAATGATGGATGGATATTCCAGGTAAGGTATGAGGACCCATTTGACTCTTTGTCTAAGAGAGTAAAGAGATTACTTTATAATATAGAAAGAGAAGATACTGATGACACAGGCTATCAGAGAAAGTACCCTATGGGACAGATTTATGCTTCATTACTGTCTTACCTTTCTAAAAACATGAAAAGCCCTGATGACTGGGTACAAATAGATAGAAGCTATACAGGCCAAGATCCTGATGGCATAGATATTACAGTAGATGAGTATCCTCACGGTTATCCAAGATTCCCAGTGCTTGAGCAAATGAGAGATAAGTATCCTTGGGTAGCACAGCTTATAAGGAGGCTTACTTTTGATTATGCAAATGCTGATACATGGACAGATTTTAGATATCCTCCTACCTATGGAGCTGTGGTATCCCAGATGTATACTAATTTCAGGAAAGCGTTCATTCCTTATGGTAAAATTCAGACAGGTGATGGAGATTATTTTGGTGTAACTCCACTTAATTATGATATGGAGGAAAGAAGTCAGCTTGATAAGCTTACTGCCAATTTCAACAATGGATTCACTCTGACACCTTTATCTATATATAATAATGATAGCAGCATAAACAGAGAGCATGCCAAGCAGCTTTCCCTAGAAATAAAGAAGCTGAAGGATGAGACTTACTATGCTGAAATCTATAAGGACATGGTGTCTGGTGATCCTAATTGGAAGCCAGATAAAAGAGATATTCAGAATCTAAATGAGTATGTTGATACCATTCATAACATTCTGATGTCATTTGGCATTGGTGGTAGAGGTGACAGAGAAAACATATTTGGACTTCTTGGAATGGGTGACAGAGGCTCAGAAATCAAGGAAGTACTTGGTATACTTAAGGGTATAGCAGATAAGATAGGTAGTCTTACTGATGAACAAGCTAAGGATTACAACTATATGCTTGATACAGTAGATAGCTATAATCGTAAAATATGGGACTATTTCTTCAAGGGCAGAGGATTCATATCAGATATTACCTATACTCAGTCCTTCTATGACTCTGCAACCCATAAGACTAAATACAGCTACTCAGCAGATAATTATCTACAAAAGACTTTCAGAGAATTGTATAATACAAATGTTGATGAAAGAAAGGCATTCATGGATGAGTACTTCAAAAAGTATGAATGGTTCTATAACCATACTACAAACACTTGGAGAAATAAGTGGCTTGAAGTGCTTTACAATGGATATTCTACTGGAGGGGTGTCTGGGTTTGAAGAACTGCCCTATAAAAACATAGACAATATAACAGAACATGGAAATAATTCAAAATCCAGAAGCTACTCAGAGTGGACAGAAGATGATATTAGACTGGTTCAAGAAAGAAGCTATGAAGGAAATGGTGGATACTACAGTAATTTCTATGGCTTCTATCTGGCTCCTATATTTGCTGATTCTCCAATGTCAATGACTGTCAAGGGGCCTAAACTTACTGTAGATGAGCTCTACAAAGCTTTAGAGGATGTCATTGACCAAGAGATGTGGAGAATAAAATATGTCAATGAGATAAGGAAACCAGCTATTGAAAGGGGTGATATCAAGCCTATAGCTAATTTTGACATCTATGACGGGTCTCCAATGAGAGGTGATATGTTCTGCTTTATTCCAGAGCTTAATACCTACATGGTTGATGGGGTGTCTTTCCGTGACAGGATGAAGGCAATGAAAGATGACAGGGCTACAGCAGAAGAAATTGAGAATTTCCAAAAGGCAGTTCTTGAAGACATTTTCATGAAAAAATTTTCCGAGTACACTACTGAAGAATTCAATAGTGACAAGGAAAGGGATGAAGCATTCAAGAAGTACCTTAATATGGTATATGCTAATATATCAATCATTCAGCTTACTACTGTGGATCTTGCATATTATAAGGATGACATTGATTTTCAGAAGAGATATAAGGAAGTATATGCAGGTGGTATTCAGCTTAATACTAACTCCAGGTATGGCAAGAAGACTGAGAATGTAATACTTCTTTCAGATGATTTGATTACTTCCCCATCCTATGACAATATAGCTTCTATCATAAATGGAATAACTACACTCTCAGAAGCCGACAAGAAGTATATCTTGGAGCAGTATAGGAATATCAATGTTGCCGATGCACAGGCATTCAGGTCTATAGAATCATATAGGGCTGTCATGGATATGATGGGTAACTGGGATGAGAATAAGCAAGAGGCTCTTGATAGGTTTGAGGCAGGAACTTGGACTAAGGGAGACTTTGATATCATATTCCAGACTATTAAGCCTTTTGTGTACACAGTCATAGACAGGAATGATGGCATGGGGGGTACTATTGCAGTTCCACAGCAGCATAAAAATTCTGAGATAGCACTTCTAATGATGTATGATTTGATTACTAAGAATACTGGGTTTTATAACTCTCCAGTATATAGGGCTTTGTCAGAATTCATGACTATTAAGGGAGCTGACGGACAGCCCCTTATAGATATGGTGCAGTTTGAATCTGGAGGTAAAGTAGGCAACCAAGGAACTATCAATATTTCCTTCAATTCTGCAAAGGTAGTTTCTGCCATAGATAATGGAATGGTTGTAAATACTGATGGCAAGGAAACAGACTTATTTGAGTCACTCAAGAAGAAAAATACAGTAGACAATGCTGAAAATAACTACTATGAAATAAAGAACATTCTTGATGATGCTCTTGTCAAGAAACAAATTACCCAGGATAGATACAATGAGGAAATTCAAAGTGTGAGATTTGATAATAAGGACGATATCATCAGTGTACTCAAGCAGAAGGTTCTCATTGTAGATGACAATGGAAACTACAGCATCAATTCAGAAGTAGTGCATATCATACCTTTTGACAATTATTTTCAGGCACAGCCAACTCCAGAACATCACATGGATGCAGAAGCTACCTTTGGCTCCCAGACAAGGAATATTATAGTTGCAGATCTTCCTGATAACTTCAAGCTCACCCTTAATGGTACAAATGGCACTAAGAAAGATTACCCAAAAGATGCCTTGATTGACTTCTACTATGAGCTTCTCAATGAAAATCTTATAGAGGACTACTTTGGGGAAGACGGTCTTAAGGAAATATTCAGCAGCAAGAAGAATCTCAAGAAAGCCGTAGAGGATATAGTAAGAGGCAATCCTAAGTATGGAAAGGACTTTGTAGATGCATTGACTTTGGATTCTGACGGTAATTTTGTGCTGTCACCCAACTCTCCTACAATGTTTAATCTCATGCAGGAACTGATTACCTCAATGTTCAAGAACCATATTACCAAGCAAAAGATTAAGGGTGCAGCCCTTATTCAGGCAGCAGGCATTGGCCTTGATGAGAACTTGAGGTTAAGGTATGATGATAGTGGTAAGCTTATAGGTGCCGAGTGCTATATGCCTCTTACCTCTAAGAAGCTTTTTGAGCCATTCCTCATAGAAAAGAATGGGGAGCAGTACCTGGATGTAGAAGCCTTGAAGAAAGCAAAGCTTGATAAGGCTGTAGGATATCGCATTCCTACTGAGAATAAGTCATCAATGATGCCGTTAATTATCAAGGGATTCACTCCACAGCAGAATGGCTCAGCAATAGTATTGCCAGCAGAGGTTACTACAATGGCAGGCTCTGACTTTGATGTTGACAAAATGTATATCATGCTCCCTGAATTCAAGGTATATGAGTATGATATGAAAAGAGCCAGAAATGCCTATGCAAAGCAAAATGAGCAATATAAGCGGGCTGTAGATTTCATAAAGCGAACTGGCGTGGTTACTGATAATACTCTGGCTGAGTATAAAATCAGTAACTTTGATGAGCTTGGATTCAAGGAGTGGTTTGATAAAAACAATAATTCTTATAAGTATCCAACACCTATTGTGAAGCCTGTTGAGTATGACTTTAGCAAGAGTCCCAAGAAGAATGGAAGAGCTGCAAGAAATAATATGGTCATTCAGATGATGCATGATATCCTTACCTCAAAAACTGGAAGTGAGTCTTTGTTCAATCCTCAGGGTTTTGCCGATGTAGAGAGAGCAGCAAAGATGACTAAGATTATGACTGATGAAACTCTTAGGAGTGCTCTTGAAAGTCAGTTTGAAGGTGATATAGAGGAAATGACAGATTATTTACTACAATCTTCTACAAAGACACTTAAGAGTTTCATCAAGGCTAATTCATCATCAGATTCTCCTATATATCCACAGACTTTTGCAAAACTCCACAAGCAGAATATGGCAGGTTCTAACCAGATTGGCATATATGCTGTACAAGGCTCTATGGCTGCTAAGTTCCAGAGAGCAGACATTAAGCTTCGTGAGAATGAGAAAATCCTTCTCAATGGAAGAACTATAGATAGGGTAGATGCCTCAGATAATGGCAAGAGGCTTAAGAATGTAGGACAAATGATTGGTGCTTCTGCAGATAATGGTAAGAATCCTAATCTTACTGATATGGGCTCTACTGATGTTACAGCTCCAATAATAGGATATATGCTGAGACTTGGATTCAGCCATGATGAAGCAGCACTCATCATCAACCAGCCTTCAATGAAGAGAGCCAACTATAAGTATGGAAACTTTTCTTCTCCTCAAGGCAATGCATGGGAACTCCATAAAGATAATGTCACCTCTAAGATGCTTGTAGAGAACATACTTGACCCAGAAGGAATGCTTGACAGTGAAGTATCAGCCATTGACTGGCTTTGCTATCATATACTCAGGCAGAGTGAATCAATGAAGGACTTAGTAAGGATTTCAAGGGCTGACTCTCCTAATGGAGCTATGCAGAACTCTTTTGCAAAGGCTAGGCTGCAGCAGTATAATGTAGAGCTCTTCAATAACAGGAAGTCACAGCCAGACTATCCATTTACAGTATTTGGAGCATTAAGCAATACAGCAGTGGATGTATCAAAGGGAGAAGATGTAGTAAGAGAACAGCTTAAGGATCAGCCTATGGCATTCTTGCATGGCATGTATGCACTTGGAATCAATTCTCTCAGCAATCTTGCCTCTCCTTATTTCTTCATGCTTGGCAGACAGTTTGATGAAAGCATAGTAAAGCCTATACTCTATAATCTTGATGAGAATTTCTATGAAAAGGAGGATATCCTTGATTCTTTATATAAAGAGTATATAGACTATGTGCTGTCAGGTTCTACATTCTTTGGTAATGAGGATGGAGATTCAATGAAGAGTAAGCGAGACTACTATCTCAATAATTTTGCTGATGATTACATTAAAGTACTTCATGAAAATCCTGATATAAATGCCCTTATAGGTACTATTATAACTAAGTCAGGTAATAGGGTTGTACTTAAGGACGCTGGTTCATTGGAGAAAAATCAGAAAGAGGATATCTCAAGAAGGCTTACTGCCCTTGTATATGGTATTGATGCAAATAATCCTAATGAAAAGGCACAGGACTTAGCAAAGGATTTGCTTCTCTTCAGCTATTATGATTCAGGATTAAACTTTAGGCATGACAGCTATGCACCAAGACTCTCTACACAGTTCCTTTCTATGTTTAGAGCCTATACCGAAGCTTTGCAGGCAGCTGATAATCCTCTTAGTGATGAGCTGAACAGAAAATTCATACAGCAGTTCTTTACTACCCATAAGAACGCTGTACATGATATTAAGGATGCCTACGGGACTTTAAATGGTGATAGGCTTTTGGTTACTAGAGATGTCAGTAGAACCCAAAGAGAAAACATAACCAATGTGATGCTTTCTCCTAAACCACTGTCTGAAGGTGTACAGCCTTATCAGTATGTGAAGTATATGGGTGTTGTCTATGCAATTAATGATAATGAGAGCAGTCAGAACAACAGCTCATGGGTCTATGAAAGGGTTCCTAATTACAGCACTACAGAAAACAGGCCTTTGTACAGCATGAGTATGTCAATGGTTGAGATGTCTGAGGCATTTCCAGCTGTTATCAGTGACGATTCTAATGGCAGTCAACCTGAGAATAGCAATCAGCCATCTCAAGATGCTCCTGTGAATCCTAAGTCAGACCCAGATACCAAGGAAGAGAATAACTGGTATCCTGACCCTGGTTTTGATGCTGCGCAATTCTCTGAAATCAAGGAATTTGCTAACATCAAACAATCTGAGAATCTTCCCTCACCTAAAGAGATAGTAGCAGACAGTGAATTTCAAAATTATTTTGATGAAAGTGTGACAGCTGTCTTAAAAGATAAACCATGTTAAATATTAAAATTAACTATATATGGCTTTAAGTTGTAGTTATATTCCCCGTAATAAGAAAGGGGAAGAATTAAAAGGATTCAGTACTTATAGGAAAGAGCTGGGATATAATGTGGCATCAAAGGTATTCACTGTTGTACTCGCCCCCTCTTTTCAAGATAAGTATAAATCAAAGCTTACATTAGATGAGCAAGGTGTGCCTACTTATGAGAGTGCACTTACTGTTCCTTTAGTAAGAAAGGCTATTGGAATTATAAGACTGTCTCAGTCTGAGCAGAAAAAATTTTCCTATATCCCGAATACTAGGGAGAACTATAATGTGCTTCTGCAATCTGCACTCAGCTATAATACCTCTTCTGATATGAGGGATTTGCTTACTGCTGTAGTCACTCCTTCAGATGATGACACTCAGCTCAGGGTAGAAATAAGGGAAAAGACTGCAGGTAATGATACTGCTTTTCAAAATCAATATGGAGCTGCAAGGCTTAATGAGAGGCTTGTAGAGCTTTTCGGTAATTTGGGAGTGACAGTAGACCTTCTTGAAGAAAATGAAAATGTCAATGGTTATGTTGATTTCAGTAAGGCTCAAGGTATTGCTGATGGGTTCAATGGACTGATAAACATAGCAGACAATATGGAAGGAGAACAAGCTTTGTCAGAGGAGTTTGCTCATCTTCTTATTGGTATGTTTAGGGATGAACCTTTAGTACAAAGGAGTCTTAGACAGCTTGAAAACAATGAAGAGCTGCTTAAAGAAGCTTTAGGAGATGAGTATCAGAATAATGTTGACTATTATACCCAGAATCCTAACTATGATGATGATGGCAATCAGGTTTCATTGAATCAGACTTTGGCAGAGGAAGCTCTTGGCAAGATACTTCAAGAAAAACTAAAAAACCAAACAACCCCCACCAAAGAAAACAACACCCTTGACAGGCTTATAAACAGGCTGGTAAGCTTTATCAAGAAAATTTTTAAAGGTAGAGATGTCAATGAAGTCATTAAAGCAAAGAATGAAGTCAATGTAAACATGGGTGAACTTGCTAAGCAGATTCTTTCAAGTGAAAAAGAAATGAAAGCAGAGCAGGTAGTTAATGCAAATAGAGACTCCAGATTTTATCAGGTAAAAGAGAAAGTAGATAAGGTAATTGAGCTACTTGAACATGCTGATGAAATAGAAAGAAAGCGCACTAAGATCTCTCCAAAAGAAGAAGTACAGGATACCAAGAAAAGAGTACTTAAGCTTGAGTCACTTATCAATGACAAGGATAAGATGGTAGGAGTACATACTTATGCTAAATGGGCTCTTTCTGACTTAAATGAGGCTATGAATAAGCTTACAATCTCAGATACTCTGGAGACAGAAGACTTCAAAAGCCTGAGGCATATTAAAGCTGTACTTGACTCCTATGCTGGCTTTATCAGAGAATTTCATGATGTCCTTGATGAACTTGGAGATGGTGCTATAATAGAAGTAAATGGGGAAGAAGTCAATCTTAGGGACTTGTGGAGAGACATTAATGATTTATATGAGTCATGCACCACGTCTTTCAAAAAACAGGCTTTAGCCTCTTTCTCAGACTATTTGGCTCCTATATATGAAAAATCCCCTCTTAGGGATAAAAACGGCAATCTGAAGCCATTAGAGGAGGTCTTGATTGGAGAAGACTTTGATATTTCTGAATTTGACAGATGGTGTACTTCTATGGGTAATTCCTCTTCAGTCATATTGCAGATGTTTGATATGGCAGTAAAGCAGGCCAAGGACAAAGCAAGACTGAGGACTATGAGCAGTATCCGGGATATATGGAAAATCAGGGACAATGCAGAGAAGAGAGGAATCACTGAGTTTGAGTGGATGTTTGAGAAAGACAATGAAGGACATAAGACTGGTAACTATATCCAAGAATATAATACTGGGCAGTATAAAAAAGACCTTGCTGCATTTGAGGAAAAGCTTGCTGCCAAATACGGGAAGAATCCTATTGGTGATGACTACAGGCAAGCCGAAAAAGAAAGGGCAGCATGGCACTCAGAGCACAGTGCCAGGGATATCTTTGATGGTTACAGGCCTAATGAATCCTACAGGAATCCAGCATATAAGAAGCTGACTAAAGCACAGCAAGACACTCTTAATGAGATACTTGTCTATAAGAATGGACTAGAGCTGCTTATTCCTAAAGATAGAAGGGATACCAATAGAGCTATACAAAGGAGAAGGGACGGTTCCCAAAGACTTATTGATGCTGCAACCAATCCATCTCAGGCATTTCAGAGCCTTAAGGAAGCTGTGAAGGACTCATTCAATAGAAATGAGGATGATGACCAGCTTTATGGTGACAGGACAAGAGGTCTTACTGATTTCACTGGTAAGGAATATCTGACCTTACCTGTGCTGTATACCAACAGGCTTAAGAATCCTGATGAGCTTTCTACCGATGTAATAGGGGACTTGATGCTTTATGCTTACATGGCTAATAACTATGATGAAATAAGCCAGACCTATGACCCACTTGAGATTGGAGTAAGCGTAGTAGCAGAGAAGAACTTTGTGAAGAACTCAGGCTCAAAGCTCAAGGAGGAGGTGCTGAATACTATGGGTAGGGTTACAAGGAAAAGTATCAAGACTGGCAGTAATACAGCATTTGCCAAAAAACTCAGAGATTTTCTTGAGTGTCAGGTATATGGTATCTATCTCAAGGATGAGGGTGAGATACTTGGCAAGGATGTACAGAAGACAGTATCTACTTTCCAGAAGCTTACATCAATGGCTTATCTCGGATGTAACTATCTTGCAGGTATTGCCAATGTAGCTACTGCTGCAGGTATGCAGAACATTGAAGCTGCTGCAAGGGAATTCTTTGGGCCTAAAGAGCTTGCAAAAGCAGATGGAGAATACTGGTTTAAACTGATGCCTGGATTTATGGCAGAACTTACTGATAGGAAGAAACAAAGCGAGCTTGCTTTGTTTGATGAGCTCTTTGATGTAAGGCAGAATGCCAAGGACAAGCTCCATAATGTGCAGAAAAAGAATCTTATACAAAGATTTTTTGGTCAGAATTGGCTATTCATACAGCAGGGTTTAGGTGACCATTGGATTTACAACAGGACTGCTATTGCAATGGCTATGAGAAAAAAAATCAAAGTCAATGGCAAGGAGATGTCTGTGTGGGATGCAAGGGAAATCTATACTGACTCTAATGGCTATAAGATGATGAGAATCAAGCCAGGAGCTAAGAATCTTGATGGTTCTGACTTCAGTGCTACTGACTTTGCAAGGCAAATTGCTCATGTAAACCATGTGATAGCTGGTATTTATAATGATGAAGACCAGAATGCTGCCAATAGGACAATGGTTGGTAAGCTTGCCCTTCAGATGAGAAAATGGATTATACCTCAATTCATGAGAAGATTCCAGTCAAATAGGGCTAATATTACTATGGAAGGAGAAGAGGAAGGCTACTATAGGACATTTGGCAGAGTCTTTCCTCAATTAGCCAAGGATATATGGCAGTCAGGGTTTAAAATAGCTGCATCTTGGGATAAGCTAAGTAAGACAGAGAAGGCCAATGTAAGCAGGGCAATTACTGAAATGGCTCAATTCTGGTCTCTTTATATGTTGGTTACCTTCCTTGGAACAGGTAATGATGACCCAGATAGAACTTGGGCAACAAAGTTTGCAGAGTATATGGCTAACAGGGAAGTCCATGAACTAGGTTTTCTGACTCCAGGACCAACGATGTTTACTGAAGGGTATAAGACTATTACCTCCCCATTTGTAACTCTCTCAGCGGCAAATAAAGTAGCTCAGGCAATAGTTGCTGCTGCTACTCCAGCTAACTGGTTCCCAGATGATGAGGATTTAATCAAGAGTGGAGCATACAAGGGACACAGCCACCTCTATAAGAGATTTGTAGAACTCCCAATAGCACCATTCACTCAATGGAAACAGATAGAAAAACTCTCATTTGAAGGCTTAAAAGAGAGTGTGAAATACTATGGTCAAGACTACAGATAGTCTTATATATAATATATATAATATAATAAAGGGAGATAGATTTCTATCCCCCTTTATTTTTTAGTATGTTTATTTTATACTAAGTACGACATTTAAGCCACTGTTCTTGTTCTGAAAGGCTGAATCTGTTGTACTTTTCTTCTGAAAGTCCTGACTCCTTTAATGCTGATCTTTGGTCTGCACTTAAGTTTTTCCAGCTTATCCTTTCTTGTCTGGCATCATGTGCCTCTTTTGCAATCCTTTCAGTATACTTACTATAAGGCTCGCTTGCTTTAGAAGCAGCAGCAAAGCTGCCATCATTAATCTGCTTGAAAATACTGTTGATTGTCAGGTCATCAATCTTATTGAATCTCATGATTAAGTCCTTCAGTCTTTTGAACAGCCTCTTAAGTCTTCCTATTATACCTTCAGCCTCCTCATCAAGCATGAATCTTCTAAAATCCTCTGCCAGCCTCTCCTCAAGCTGCATGTCATTCATATTGCCATACTTTTCCCTTGCTGCATCAAGTATCTGTATTCTCTGGTTACTGTCAAGTAGCATGTCCATCACATAATGGAAAGCCTCATGGTATGTAGTTCCCATAGGAGCATTCTCAAGAATCTGTATAGCTCCATTCTTATAAGTTCCCCATACCTGTTGCTTATCATCTCCTGCGTAAGCAAGCTTAGTTACAAATTGCAGTCTTTCCTCACTGCTTAGACCAGGAAGATTCTTTGCAAGCCATTTTCTTGCAGCAGCTTGATTCTCTATAGTATTATCAACCTCTGCTGTGCTTTTCCTAGCACTCTCTTCTACCACAAGGTTCTTTCCTCTTGCAGCCCTATTAGCATCAGTAAGTGCTTTCTTGAGCTTGGCCTGATTGCTAAAGTATACTGATACTCTGGTATTACCATAAACCAAATCAATACCAACACCATTATTTACAGCCTTCTCTTTAAGCTCAGCAGGCACTGTATTCCAAGCTGTATCATTTGTACTATCAATGATTCCCTGCTCTCTAAGTTCATTATCAATTTGCTCAGCAGTCTTTGGCTCAATCTTATTTACAGGAGCTTCTTTCTTTTTAGGAGCTTCCTTCACATCATCAAAGAAAAGAGTCACTTTCTTTGTCTCTTCAGATTTAGGTTCCTCTTTCTGCTCAGTTCTTACAGTAGTAGGTGCTGTAGTTTTCACGAATTTCTTCTCTACAGGATTATAGGTTCTTACATCTCCACCAATCTGAATCTTGAAGTTCTTGGTCTTGTCTTCCTGCTTTGAGGCTTTTACTTCTGCTAATGCCAATGCTACATCCTCGTCATCAAGTATTTCTCTTCCTGTTTCATCAGTTGCAGTATAAGTACTAGGATCTATGGTAACCATTCTTCCATTGATTGTAGTAGTAAACGGAGTTACCTGTCTCTCTGCAGCAATCCTGCTTCCTGCCTGCATCCCAGCATCAGTGGCAAGTGCCACAGTAAACCAACTGTTTACAGTATGCCTTGTATTCTTAGGCAGGTTTGCATTGGCTATTTCACCTATAAGTGTGTTATAGTCTACATCTGGAGTTATATCCCTATTTATATACTGAAGGCTTATATTGATAGGAATCCCACTGAGCCTTTCTGCCAATGCCTCAGCAATTTCCCTTTGGTTTGCTGTCTTCTGCACAGTGACATCTATCTTATTATTCCCATCTAATAAGCTCTGCAGGTGTAGTGTTACATTGCTGCCATTATCCTCAAGCACTCTCTTTACACCCTCCTGAGCTTTGACCTGAATAAGTCCTTGGATTACATCCATGTTTTTTCTATACACAGCAGAGTCATTGCTTCCCATCAATGCCTGAATAGCATCAGTAAGAGTACTGAAGAACTGTGTCTTCCTATGCTGCCTTATATCAAATGCAGGAGTATAGAATGGAACTGGGATCAATTCCCCAGTTACTGAAGGCAAAAGCAGATATGGATTACCAGCTTTTCCTACATTAACTCTTCTTATTTTATTGCTGAATGGATTATTCTGTCCTTTTTGAGCTCCAATGATATTACCATTTCCAATATCAACACCAATAAAGAACTTTTCACCACCAGCAATATCATTCAGACTATTGATTTCATTCTTTACAAATGGAACTACACCAGCCATCACCTGCTGTACTCTTGATACAAGAGGATTACCATTCTTGTATTTCATATCCAGATTAACAGCCCCATCCTTTGTAAGTGTAGAATCCACAATAGCTTCTGTAGCAGAAGTCTTGATCTTATTCTCATCAAAAGCCTTGAATATCTTATCCTGAAGAGCTTTTAATTGTGAAGCATCTCTAGTTGGATTGTTATTTTTGATACTTGGTTCCCAATTGGCAAAAGGTAAATCTCCAAGTATCCTGCCATTGTCATCAAGCATAAGAATAACTAAAGCAGCTGGCTTCTGTTCCTCTGTCAGTTCTCCATAAGGCTTATCATATATCTCCTGTGAAAAGTCTTTTACCATAAAATGAATTATGGTATCTCTTTCCTTAATTGCTGGAGCATCTGCATTCTCAACAGCTTCATAAGCTCTATTAGTAAGAAGATAGTTATGTATTGCCTTACTTCTCTTATATTCAATGCTATCTGCCCCATATACTCTTCTTGCAACTTCATGATACGGCTCTGTAGATGAATGATATTTGTATCTGGTAGTAGTACTCCTCCATGTTCCAGCCTGAGAAGGAGTATCATCTATCTTACGCATATCATCTGCAATCCTGTCAATCATTGTATGAGCAAACGGAGTTATAGTCACTTCAGATCTTTTTGTCTGCTCAGGAACTGCTGTATCCCCAGGCACTTTAGTCACAGCATCATTACCAGTTTCATTGGGTTCTCCTGGGGTTTGCTGTCTTGCATCTGGTATATCAGCTCTCTTATGTTCACCTGCTTGTTTGTCTTCCAAAGCCTTGGCCACTAAGTCAAATGTTATATCTGACATACCATTATCCCTTAATGCGCTTTCATCTCTAAGCATTTGGTCAAAGGCTGCAAGATCATCAGTATTAATAGCCACATCATCAACCATCTGGTTGACGCTTTCAACAGCTCTTTGTACATCATCAAAGCTCATTCCATTATCAACCATCTCTTGCGCTGTTCTGGTAATAGAGCTTTTTATATTTCTTGCTTCTTCTGATATACTTTTAGCTGTTTTGGCATTCTGCAGATTTTCTTCTTCCTCTTCACTTCTGTTATTATTGGCCTCCATGACATCAATAAAGTCACTAAGTTCTTGGAATGAAGCAGTACCATTGTTAATATCTTTATTTATATCACTCGGCTTCTTGGTATTATACTTGCTTTTCAGATTCTCTTCCTGTTGTCTGGTTGCCTCTTCTTCCTTAGCTTGTTCAACTTTCTCAGGATTCTCCATGTATTCCATGAACGTATTATAGAAGTCATAGGAATCTCCAAGCAGCTGAGAGGCTTCTATAATATCTGTCTGCATATTAACTAGGGCAGTATTTACATCTACACCTGTATTCTGCGGCTTGTAGTTCTTCTTGAAATTGTCATTTATTGTATCCCAATTTATTTTTCTCTGCTCTTTAGCATCCTCTTCTTGATTTTTATCTACTCCCCACATGACTTCTCTCATAAAGAAATTGCCAAAGTTAGCATCATTCATCCTAGATAAATCAACTTCTACATAACCTTTTTCTGTATTCTCATTCTTTTCAAAGGTTAAATCAGAGCTGGCATATTGACTTGCAAGCTGCTCATGGGTCTTCTCTGTCTTAAGTAAGAAGGTACTTGGTAACTGGTTTCTTACACCTGCCATTATCTTGTTGAATCTCTCAACTTTCTCCTTGCTTATATTATGGAGATAGGTAAGATTATCTTCTTGGTCTTTGTTCAACCTGCCTCTTGACATTTCATTGACTACAGCCGCAGAATCAAGGTAAGAATCAAGCTTTCTATTCAGTTCCTCAGCATTATGCTTTATAGCAGCTCTTACCTCATCATAAGATGCTTTATTACCATTTTCATCTACATAGGCTCCTATAAATGTCCTCTTACCAAGATAGTCTTTCTTCTGCTCCTCAAGGGAAGCTATTTCAGCCTGTTCATCTGCTATCTGCTGCCTAGTTGCTTCTAAGTCACCCTCCTCAAAGGCTTCAGCATTTTGAGATACAGAATTAAGCCAATCAGAAAGTCCCTTTATGTGCTGCTGTTTCTCAGCAATCTGTCTGTCTATGTTTGCATCATGGTTCCGCTTATCTTCCTCAGCACTAATATGATAGGTTGTTGATTTAATAATCTCATCAACCTCAGCATCAGATAAATCTCTGCCCATTTCATTATACATAGCCCTTAAGTCATCAAGCTTCCCAGCCCTTAAGAATGCCTGTATATCATGAACAGTCTGCTTGTCATCCTCATCTTTCCAGAGTTTCTTATCATCAGCCAGTGCAGCATATTCCTTATTCTTCTGTAATGCTGTATGTGCTGTATAATCCTGAAGCCTTGTTGGAAAGTCTGCTCTTGCTACAACTTTGTTCAAGTCATCAATATTCTCCTGATACTGATTGAATCTCTCATTATAGTCTCTTATCTCATTGACAGCACCTCCAGCCCATTCACCATATCTGAGTGGATTAAGTCTTGATTTTGATGTATCCTGATTGAATATCTTAGTAGGCATATAGATACCAGCAGCACCAGTAAAACCACCAATGACAAACTGTTCCCATTGATCAATATCACCCCAAGAATCCTTGAATCCCTGACTGATTACCTCCCCAAGATTATACATGCTCTGAGTGGTATCCTTATAAGCCTTTGGGTCAAGCTTTGCCTTCCAATAGTCATTTACATCCTCCCTATTCACAGAATAGCCTGCAGAGTTCTGAATCCACTGCTGATTCATTTCCTCACTACCCTCAGTAAGAATACCCTTAGTACCTGCTGCTATCTGTCCAGCTCTCTTACCATAGGTCTTATAACCCTGGGCTATATCTTCACTAACTCTTGAAGCACCTGCTATCAAAGGCTTGTTTGTCTTGGCAGTAATCTCTGCCATGTGCCTTGCATTATCAAAACTCTTAGAGAATAGCTTCCCAAACTGAATAAGGTTACCAGCAGTAAGAAGTACCTGATTACCTAATAGAATCTTATTACCCATTTCAGCACCAGTATCTTCAATCTGCTGAATTCCTGCTTGCTTCTGTGAATCAAGAGTCCTTCTCCTAGCATCAATATCCGCTATTTTTTGCCTATATTGAAGGTAAGCAGCATCTACAGGTCTTCCTGTTGTAGGATCTGCAACCAAGTTCAACCCTCTGTTCTGCTGATACTCCTGCTCAGCTAACTGCATCTCCATATCCAATGCATTATACTGAGGAGCAAGAGCATCCTCCAGCCTCTGAGTCTCAAGCTTATTCCTTTCCTCAACACCCTGCCTAGCTTCAATCAT
>AUXO017767699.1_pt1 | contig 18704 bp, 21 predicted proteins | sample 768731 | NCBI WGS metagenome assembly AUXO01 (sample SAMN02715735, study PRJNA202380) | gut metagenome | biome: sheep rumen | host: Ovis aries | place: New Zealand: Palmerston North
TTGATTTTATTTCGTTCTCTTTCGTTTGCGCCCCCACTGTGGCACAAACAGGAAGCTCACAAATTGCCACAATCCTTTAAGAACAGCTTTGACCATAACATTTAGATTCGCGTCAATTCTTGGACGGACCAAGCGAGCGGAGCTCGAGCGCGAAAGATTCGTGTTTGTTTTTCGACATGATTATTCATTCTTCGTAAAAGAAGTTACAGACCAATTATTGATCTCAGACAATACAATGCAATCGCCTTCTTTCATAATAGATTCTTTCAGTCGCCAATGCAGAAAATGTATATTATGATCAGACACCGTCTCTATAGTATCTTCACCATCACCTATATAAAGAACAATTTCATCACCAGCTACGACTTTCTTAGGATAAAACCATAGAACATGCTTAGGACGATTATAAAAACCTGATTTTGTTTTTGATGTATGATACACAGCGAAGAAACTTAAATCGCAGGATTGTTTTACTTTAAAACCAATTCTCTCGTTTTTAAGATCTCCTGCATCAACAAATGAAGTAAGTTCTATTTTCATTTCCTAACAAATTTATATACGACACCACCAATAATCAATGCTATACCAATAAATAACAGTATCCATCCATTGTTATCCCAATATATTCGAGAAACACCAGTCAGAATAGACCCAAAAGAGACACAACATGTGTATAATATATCAGATGCTGTAGAATTCTTTAATTTTTCATTCAATATAGCAACTTTTTTGTCGCATTCATGATATTTTTCTTCAAAAGACTTAAGTCTTTCACATTCCCGTTCCACCCTATCATGATCGCTTAACAACAACCGCTGTACTGCAGGAGAAGTAAGTTCATCTTCAGACAACTCCCGTCTTACATTTGCATAAGGATCTATAGGTATCGACTCCTCTTGTGACCTATTTCCTATTTGTCCCTCTGCAGATTCTCTACTAATGCTTGGTACTGTATTTTCTTCCATTATAAAACATTATTAAGCAACTGACTTCCAAGGTTTTTCCACTAATGAGACAGCGTTTCTGAAAGAAACAATGGTGTCTGTAATGATACGATCTGGATGCTCGCATACAAGCAGGATTAGTGCTGACAACATTACAGAGCTCTGTAAGAGCGCTTGTTTCATGAGTGGTTTTGTTTAGATTCGCGTCAATTCGATAGATTCGTGTTCTACCATATTTCTCCTAGCAGCTTTCGCTTTCTTCTTTTCTTCGAAATACAAGCCAGGAAGAGTCCTCAATATCCAATAGCATCTTCCAAGCTGTTTCTTTGGATCCTGCCAGATACGATATACAAACTCCAGATGATGTTTTTGAATCCATTCTGGACAGCGTTTCTCATCAGTTCCACTATAAAATTTAAACACAGCACCGACACCCAGCATTACACCTTGTTTCAGATGCGGTAGAAGTTTATTCATAAACCGCTCCTGTTTAGGAGCGCCCAGTGCAACCCAGATAATATTAGCGCCATCCTCATCTATCATCTTTGCAATTTCAGGATAATCAAAATTCTCCACATCGCGAAAAGGAAGTTCTACAAATTTCATATTTGCAACGTCTGGATTCATCGCACCCAATTCCTTCTGCAATGCATCGAGTATATTCTGTCGAGTACCAAGAAACATCATTCGGTATTTACGTGAAGATACGATGTCCTTGAAAATTTCAGCCCCACAATACTGCTCGTATTTAATCCCATAGATGGATTTTAAATACAAAGGTACCCATCCGCTATCACATATAGCAAATAATCCTCCATTAACAACATCCAGATACTTTCCATCGCGATTAGCAGTGTTCATCACTACGCCATCCGCCACACAGATATATCCTTTCTGTCCTTGCATAATTACGGATGCAATGGACTGATGAACCTGACGCTTGTCAAGTTCATAATTGATATTAAAGTAAGTTTGCATATTAGTTTTTTATGATGCTTTTGTATATATCAACCATCATTTTTGCCTTATAATCCCACTCAAACATTTTCACTCGTTCTTTGCAGTTATCCGATAGCTGTGATAATAGTTCCCTATCATTATACAGTTTACGTATAGCACAAGCAAAGTCTTGAACTGATTGTTCTGGATTACTCAACTGAACCTTTATTCCTATGGTATCATCAACGACGGTTCCAAAACCGCACGTATCAAAACAGACAACCGGCAACCGGTTCTGAATTGCCTCCATTACAACTGTACTGGTTGCATCCATAATACTCGTAAAAAGGAACACATCGCATTCTTGCATTAAACTGTTAATCTCTTCATGATTAACTTGACCATGGAAAATAACTTTGTTTCCAGCACCACAATCTAAAGCCAGTTTCCGATAAGCATCAACATCCCCTGAGCCTGCGACATGCAGAACAACATTTAAATCCCTTATTCCTGAAATAGTTTTAATTGCAATATCCAGTCTCTTGCGAAAATCAAACTTTCCACACCACATCACTGATAATGTGTCATCCGTTTCCTTTTCCTTTTCAACTATGTCTTGGGGATAACAGCCTGTTTCATTCAAAAGTACTACCTCTCCTTTATAATATCTCTTTAGAATCTCTTGACAACCTCGAGTTGCAGCCACTAAAGCATCGGCCCGTTTAATAGCTTTATGTACATTGGGTTGGTATTTATACTGTAGGGTATTGATTGCGTTCTTCAACTTGTTGAAAACGATGGATTTTATCCCAGCTCCTTTCAAATAGGCCACTGGCATCGTTTCCATACCACCAACCGGGCCCCAAACATACTTGTATCCATTTATTTTCCAAAGCAACCCGGGTTCCCGATAACCTATCATATTCAGTTGATGAAGGATATCTATCTTTTGCTCAGCACAAATATGTTTAGCGATTTCTAAAGTTCTTTTCTGCCAATGGCGATAATGCCAATAAAAACGCCAGTCGCCCTGGTTCCAGCACATTTGCCTTACCTTTGGAGTCACGGGATTATAATAAAAATGCATATTTTCCCCCTGAGGTAGTGTGTGCACAGCTACCTCAATCTTATCCCGGAACTCTTCTTCAGTTATTATATAGAGTTCACAGTACTTTGCCAGATTTGACACCCAATTCCACCCCATACCAGGTTCACTTCCCGTATTAGGTGAACAGGCATATGCATTAACAAGGACTTTCAGCATGAATTAGGAGCTTTTTTTACTTTGATTTTCAATTTCGTCAGAGAAAAACTCATACCCCAATAAATGAGTGGCAATCCATTTCAATGGTTTCCTTCCAAATGGGATTTTTGCAGCATAATGTTTAAATCTCCACTTAATTATTTCTTTTGAAGACATCATTTGATACTTCGAAGTATCTATTTGATAACCCCTTTTTTGAAAATGCTTAATGCTCTGGGGATACAACTTTCCTTGTACAATAACGGGAACTTGAGAGGGATGAAGCGGTTGCCTCAAATCGCAAAGCAGCAATCCCTTATAACCTTCTTCTGATGTAGCGATCTGACAGCAATCCATTTCAAAGTCCCAAGCATTCCGATCTCTTTCGCCCAAAAACTCTATAAGATAGGATGTTTCCCAAATGGCAGAAGTCGCACTGATACCATATCGCAGATGCTTGGGAATTGCCATAAGGTGATCTGTAACAAAATGCTTGTTCGGCTGGCTAGCAATCCATCCATGTTCTTCTCCTGTATTAATCATCTGGATATTAAGCTTTTCCATTATGGCAAGATCTTCAGCAATAACCATATTATCAATAGGTTCTTCAATAAAGAGATCTTCAAGATACATGCCTATATATTTCGTTCCTGCAACCTCTGCGGCATGTTTGAATCTACCCGTCCAGTTCATCTCTTTACCACATTTGATAACAGTTACACCCTCTCTCTCATAATCAGAGGTTTCTGTTACCACATACCAAGGATAGGGACAATCTGGCCAAAATTTGTCACGTAAATTAAAAAAGTCATCCCATGCGTAACTGTACTTGTCACAAGACAAGACTAGCAATGAGAGTTTGTTCTCTTTTTGCATTATAAAGTCTCCTATTTATTAATAGTATTGAACTCCATGCTATCACAGGCTTTCTGATAATAAGTATCAGGATCGTTATCATCATGCTGCACTGTACCATAAGAAACAATCACGGCCACTTCTTCCTCTTCGTTAAGAAGGGCATGGATGGTTTCTGCTGGAGCATACACCAACTTCGGCTGGTTAGCTGATAGTTCTATCACCTTGTTCTCTTTCCCGTCAACAGTTGAAAGGAGTACTTTTGCTTTCCCATGCACGCATGTAAACCACTCCACTTTTTTATGGTGATAATGGTCACCACGTCGATAGTGAGGATTTATAGAAAACGTGTATATTTGACCTCCTTCAGGAATATCGAAATCTTTAAACCTTATTATTTCAAAAAGCGTTCCCCTTGCGTCTGCATGGGGAACAAGCTCTAATTCGTCAAATGGAACTTTCCACTCCATAACCAACCTATGCTTTAGTGTGGAACTTCTTGATCATATCACAAATGCGGTAGATGTCTTCATCATCGACCCACCAACCACATGGCAAAGAAAGCTCGCGTACACCGAAATAATCCACTCCTGGCAATTCTCGACGAGAGTCTTTAAATATACTCCAAACATCATTTCGGGGATGGTTTTGGTCTGCCGAGATTCCGTTTTCATCAAGGTAGGCTACCAAACCATCACGTTTCTCTGACATGATAACATAAGTCCAATAGACGGAATAGCACTTGGGGTCACGACGTAAGAGTGTAACTCCTGGGATATTCATCTCCGTAAGAGTCTTAGTATATAGCTCACCATTATGGTGGTATTTCTCGATAACACTATCAATTTCCTTTTGTGCCTCAATACCTATTGTGGCGGCAATATCATTCATATTGGCTTTATAACCGAGCTCTGTAATATCCGCTCTCCATGGATTACCATTACGTTTGTCATGATCCACCCCCATCCATTTCAGTTTCTTGGCTCGTTCAAACACCTCTTCATCACGCACAGTCATGCAGCCTCCATCACCAGTGGTAATCTGCTTGATGGCCTGGAAAGAGAAGCAACAGAAATCTCCATGATTACCAATCATTTTGCCGTTGTACTTTGCACCATAAGTATGGGCGCAATCCTCAATAAGTTTAATATTATACGATTTGCACAAATCAACATACTTATCGAGATCTACCACATCACCATCCTTATGCAGAAGAATCATAGCCTTTGTGCGCTTATTGATAAGTTTTTCTACATCATTAATGTCGGAAATACCTGTAGTGGGATCCACATCAGCCCACACGGGTTTACCTTTGAGGTGTGCAATGGGGACATTCGTACAAATGCTCGTCAAAGGGGTCGAGATAACCTCGTCACCAGGTTGAACATCACTCAAATGACATGCAATCTGCAATGCCATCGTGCAGTTATTAAGCATCATTGTGTGCTCATTATGTAAATATTGGCTTACCATCTGGGTAAACTCTTTTACTCTAGGTCCCTCTGCTATATAACCGGTATACAATGTTTTAGCCACAGCCTCAGCAGCGTTTTTAGGCATATAAACACCAAATAGATTTATTCTTTTGCTCTCCATATTACTCTAATTTTACAGGATTAGTATTCTATTATTTCATTCTTATTCGGATCGGATTTCCTTGACTTTTGCACGAGGCTGTAAACCTAAATCTTCACGTACAAATCGAAGTTTAAGCAAGAGTTTTTTCATACCGTCTACATCCAGTTGACGGGTATTATGGCTATGATATGGTTCTACCATCTTAGCTGAATGGTCCTCAAAGTATGATTTATCGTAATTCAGATCGCGGGCATCGCAAGGAATACGATAATAATCTCCCATATCTTCAGCCTGAGCCATCTCTTCGCTAGTAACAAGTGTCTCATACAATTTCTCACCATGCCGTGAGCCAATTACCTTTATCTTTGTTTTTCCATATTTCGGATCTACTTGAGCATAGGTCTCAACTAATGCATGAGCCAAAGTATCCAAAGTAGCTGCTGGAGCTTTTTGAACAAAGAGATCGCCATTATTCCCATGCTCAAATGCATAAACAACCAAATCCACTGCATCGTCCAACGTCATCATAAAACGTGTCATTTCTGGATTAGTGATGGTAATAGCATTCCCTTGTTCCATCTGTTCTACCCACAAGGGAATAACAGAGCCACGGCTAGCCATCACATTACCGTAACGAGTACAACAGATTGTGGTCTGCGCATTCGGTCCTAACTGCCTTGCCTTTGCAACCGCAACCTTCTCCATCATAGCTTTAGAAATACCCATAGCATTAATTGGGTATGCGGCCTTATCGGTAGATAGTACCACCACATTCTTTACTCCATGCGATATCGCAGACTCAAGTACATTGTTTGTACCAAGTATATTGGTCTCAACTGCCTGCATTGGATAGAACTCACATGAAGGGACCTGTTTTAAAGCAGCAGCAGAAAAAACATAATCAACCCCTCCACGCATTACAATTTCAATACTCTTGCGATCACGCACATCGCCAATAAAGAATTTCACCTTTTTTGAAGCCTCAGGATATTGTGACTGTAAATGGTGTCGCATATCATCCTGTTTCTTCTCATCACGACTGAAAATTCGGATTTCTTTGATGTCGCTATCCAAAAAGCGACGCAGAACAGCATTACCAAAGCTGCCTGTTCCTCCTGTAATTAAGAGGGTCTTGTCTTTAAATACGCTCATAACTATATTATTTCTTGTCTATTTTATGTCCAGATAAAATGGTCTTCCCTTCTGCCAGTTCAATGATTTTCTTTAAAGATTGTCTTGCCAATTCTTTGTCTGCATGTGGCAAACTTGTATTAACACCAATTTCTGGAATATATGCATCCCCAGTGAAAATCATATCTCCTACTGCATATGTAATACAACTAGGATTATGACCAGGAGTTTCAAAAAAGTGCAATTTTTGCTCATTGTCAAATAAACTTAACTCTTCACCATCTTTTACTAATAAAACGTTATTACCATCATATACTACTGGCGTTTCGTGATACCTCGACATGTTCAATCTGTCTGATGCTAAAGCCTGTTTTCCATAGTTGTTCGTATACACTTTACACTCTGGATAATTTTCTAACAGGTCTAACAATCCATAGATGTGATCAAAATGTGCATGTGTTAGAAATACACCATCAATTACAATATCCTTTTCTTTGCAAAATGAAATAACAGGGGCTATATCTCCAATATCTACTAACCATGCCTTTTCCCTTCCTTCTTGGTAAAGAACATAGGTTTTGGAGGTAAAAATACTATTAACAAATTCCTTTACTCGGAACATAGTTGCTCTGATAAATACTATTAGATAGTACCATTATCAACATGTATATTCTGGCCAGTTATACTACAAGCCTTATCTGACACAAGGAAAGCTACAGTTTCTGCGACAGAGTTGATAGACGTGGCAGCCTTCAAAGAGGTGCGGGCATAGATCTTATCCCGCTGTTCTTCAGTCAGAGTTGAACTCATAGCTGTCGCCATAAAACCAGGCACTACACAATTGGAGCGGATACCCATTACGCCCCACTCCCTGGCAGTGTCCTTAGAGAACGCTTCAAGGGCTCCCTTGCTGGAGGCGTACATGGCCAGCCCTTTATAACCGGTATGTACGCTGATAGATGAGATATGAATGATACAACCCTTTGTCTTATGCAAGAGCATATTTCGGATGGCATACTTGGTAATCATCATCGGGGTAAAAACATTCACCTCATACATAGCCTTCAATCTATCCAGATTAAGGTTCGTCACAATGTCATCGTATGCAACAGCAGCATTGTTCACATAGCCATGTAGCACGATACTATTGGTGATAAACTCTTTGAAAACACTCTTTCTGGCACCTTCTGAATCAGAAAGGTCAATGCTCTTAAAAAAGAGCTTTCCGCTGTATTGCTGCTCTAGCGCTTTGAACTCGTCAGTATAACTACGTGCCACTCCATAAACGGTATGACCTTCGCGAAGCAATACACTACAGATTTCCAATCCTACGCCACGAGAGCATCCTGTTACTAATATGTTCATCTATGATCTTTTTAATTTTCCTGTCCTTGTTAGTGACATCTCCTCGACAAACTTGATTCTGCGAGGAATCTTAAAGTCTTGCAACTGAGCAGCTAACGTCTTCTTAATGTCAAGTTCAGTTATAGCACAGCCTTCCTCTAGTTGTATATCAGCACAAAGCACATTGCCCAAAATGGAATTAGCTTTGCCATAAATCAATGCCTGTCGCACACCTTCCATTTCCATGATGGCATTCTCCACTTCGCCAGGATTTACCTTATAGCCACCGACGTTAATCAGTTCGTTCTTGCGGCTCTTAAAGCGGAATAATCCTGACTCCTTATCTACCCACTCAATCAAATCACCGGAATGATAGAAATCATCCGTAAACTTGAAACTATCTGATGAGCCAAGTAGTGACTTATGAATAAGCAATTCATCATCTACTACCCTAAACTTATCTCTTATTGCCTCAGGAATCTGGAAACAATCACCCTTTGCTGCAAACAAAGAGCCTGCTTCAGTAGAAGCGTATACATTGTTAATCTTTGCGTTGGGGAATATCATTCCAATGGCATCATAAAGATGCTGATCAGATTTCTCACCGCCCAAGGTGACACGTATTACGCTCTCATAAGGCTTCTCAAAAGGTAGCAGCAAACGATAGAAAGTAGGAGTAGCAGAAATATGGGTTATATGCTTGTCGGCAACCTGCTGATAAACCTCCTCGCGTGATTTGCCAAAAACATTAACCAACGTATTCTGGTTCTCAAACGCCTGAAAGAACACCTGCAGGCCTGCCATATGAGTAGGATTATACGCATATGCCCATATCTGACCAGCATAACGCTCACCTAACCTGACTGCACGTGTCAAAGTTGAAATGCTATGAACCACCTTCTTAGGTTGTCCCGTAGTGCCTGAGGTAAAGATAGTTATTTCAGACAGTGACTGCTGCAGTGCTGTCACTACATCATCCATACTGTTATAGCTCTTTGCTTCAAAAGTCTTCTTGACATTGATATCCTCTTCACTCACACCATCAATCTCTGAAGCATTGATGTCAGAGTCAATCAATGTAAGTGGCATTCCAGCAGCAAGGGACTTAACTAAGTTTACAAAGTAAGGGAATAGTTCCTTGCTTTTAAACAAAGGGCAATACTCCCCACTACCACTGATAGCGTTCAGCAGGTCCTCATACGAATATGCCTTGTCGTCGTAAAGAAAAACCATTACTTAGAAAGCTTTGCTAAAATTTCTCCAACAGTATTAACCAACCCATTCTCAAAGATATCTACATCATATTCATCTTCAATCCTAACGGTCAGTTCTGCCAAATCAAATGAGGATAACGCAAGGTCATTACGTAAATCCATGTTGTCTTCCAATTTATCAATTTTAGCAAGTCCTTTCAGACTTCTTACTTCATTAATAACATTTAATACAAATTCTTCCATAATTCTATTTCGTTTGATTTATTGGTTTATAAATTCTTGTATCAGATAAGTCGCATGCAATACTACCCCATGACAGCCCAATACCGTAAGCACTCATTACAACCTTCTTGTAACTAGATGTGTCAAATGCTGTTTCAATATTGCGAGTGTCTGTTATCAATAAAGGTACTGACGTTGGGCCTGTATTTCCGTAATTAACAATATTGAGCGGAGCCTTATTAATGTCAATTTTCAATTTCTTAACCAAACGTTCAAAAGTGAATTTGGTTGCCTGGTGAAATGCAAAGAAGTCTACATCATCAACTGTCCAACCCATATAGTCTAATAAGGTTCTCACACTTGACGCCCCATCCTTAACAATAAAATTGAAAACAGCTAGTCCATCCATATTTAACTGCTCCATTGAACGTATGTTTCCCTCCTCTGCTTCACATTCTTTTCGAGTTTCTTCTGTTGAAGGATTTCTAAAACCACCTGCAGGTACAATAACGGACTGATGCATCGCACCATTTGAGCAGATATGCACACTCATATTTTTACCAGGGGTTTTCTCAATCAAAGAAGCAGATCCACAGTCGCCAAATACCATTCTATGAGATCTGTCGTTTTTATTAATCATTTTTGTTGTTGTGTCACCTGCTAATAATAAAACACGGTCACATGAACCAGAAGCAATTAGAGTTGCAGCAAGATAAACACCATTTATATAACCTGAACAACCAAACGAAACATCAAAACATACCGTTTCTTTGGATAACCCTAATCTGTCCTGCAAGATTATCGAAGTTGCTGGAGCCACATAATCGAATGTTTGTGAGACAAATATTAAGCCTCCTATAGTAGATTTATCTATGTTCTCTTTCTCAAATAGAAGTTGAGCGGCTTCATAACATTCATCACTTGCGGTTTCTTCTATACCTGCAACATGAACCCTATCAACACCCGTTGCATTACGTATTACCTTAACTTTATCTTCTCCAAACAATTCTCCTAATGAATCCATTTCCAGAATATTCTTAGGAAGGTATGTTGCTATTGCAGAAATTGCAACATCTTTTAAAGTACAAATCATATTTTTATTGAATTTCAATTACTAAATTAATGTGTATCCACCATCAATTTTTAGTTCCGCTCCTGTAACCCAACATGAAGCGTCACAGAGAAAATAAATGATAGCATATGCCACATCAGACGGTTCTCCAAATCGTTTCAGTGGAAAATACTGTTGCTTGGCTTCAAGTTCTTCCTCTGTAAGGACTCCACTAAAAATATTGGTTCTTACTATTCCAGGACAGACACAATTCACCCTAATCCGGCTCCGTGACAAGTCAAGGGCAGCACCTTTTGCAAATCCAGAAATTGCCCCTTTAGACGCAGCGTACATCGATTCTCCGTAATGAACACAATAGTTTCCTGATAACGAGGAAGTGAACACAATGGAAGCACCTTTGTTAAGTTTACTTTTCTTTACAAGCATCTGGGTAAGCAAAATTGGAGAAATAGTATTGGTATTCAGAATATTATTCAAGTCGGCAGACTGAAGATGTTTTACCATCACAACTTTTGTTATACCAGCATTATTTGACAATCCGTCCAAGACGGGAACCTCATTTACTAGACGCTCGATATCCTCGTAACGAGTCATATCAGCGACTATGCTGATATGACCATCTCCTTGCAGCTGACCAAAAGTTTCTATAAGACGCTCCTTATTACGACCAGTAATCACAACTCGTGCTCCCATTTTGGAACACTCGATGGCCGTGCAGCGTCCTATGCCAGAAGATGCACCCGTTACAAGAATTGTCTTTCCTTCTAATGAATACGGATTATTCATTACTTTGCCAGTACCAAGTTATACAATTCTTCTACAGTATTCACTGAACGAAGATCTGCACCAGTAATGCTCTTATCAAAGTTCTCGTCAACCATTGCAATGATTGATAATGCACAAAGCGAACCCCACTCATCAAGAGTCTTATATTCGGTTGCAGGTGTAATCATCTCTTCAGGAGTTTCTTCCAATTCTGCGGCAAAAGCCTTTACAAATTCATTTAATGTCATAATTCTAAACGTTTAAAATGTTATTAATAAAAATTATTCTTTCACTATTGAGAAATCGTGAACTTTTCCTTCATAGCTTGGGCAATGAAGTATAGATGTCACCAATGATTCCGGTGTCATACGTTTTACTATCTTCTGAAGTGTATCGTCTGTACCGCACTCATAGAACTCTGTCATACCATTCTTAACCATATTAAATGTGATGTTTGTCCATTGTACTGGATAGGTCATCAACTTAATCTGATTCTCCAGAATTACCTTCGGGTCTGTATGTGGCAGACCATCAGCATCCTGATAGATGGGAACTTTAGCTTCATGCCATGTCAACTTCTTCAATTCCTCTCCAAGGATGGCACCTTCCTCTGCAGAATTAGGAGAATGTCCTACACCCTTCTGAGGAAGGACTAAAGCACGCTTGGCTCCCATTTCCTTCAGCACTTTACAAGCTTTCTTCACTGAACCACGTGCTCCAGTAATCACTAACTGACCTGGACCGTTATAGTTAGCGATATAAAGGTTTTCACCATCCTCATCACCAACTCGCTTAATGACATCGAGCACCTGTTCTTCAGGAATTCCAATAATTGCCCCCATGGCGCTGGGATGCTTCTGGAAAGCTTCATAGAACACCTCACCACGTTTCTTTATGTAAGGTACTGCTTCTTCGAAAGATAACACACCCGACACAACTAATGCTGCATACTCACCAAGAGAATGGCCTGCTACGCTATCTGGCTTTATGTCATCCTGTGCTAATGCAGCAGCAACCTCATAAATGAATATGCCCATCTGCGTATAGCGGGTATCCATCAAAACGTCTTCAGTTGCAGTAAACAGGAAGTTGCTAAATCTTTCTCCTAATATATCATTAGCCTTTTCAAAAATGGCTTTTGCCTTTGGAAAGTTCTCATATAGATCTTTTCCCATGTGCTCTTTCTGGCAACCTTGACCAGGGAATAAAAAAGCTCTCATCTTAATTATATCAATATTTTATAAATTAACAAATTCTCGTATTTCTTTTCTACGACTAATAAAGTATTTTTTATAGTTTGCTTGTAGCAATTCTAAAGGAAGTCTTTCTTCAGGAGGATAGAGTGCCTTTTCGTGTTCTATAATCTCCTCTGGAGTAAAATTAAAACCTATTACTTTTGCAGGATTGCCCATAACAATTGCATAGGGTGGTACTTTTTTAAAGACGACTGCTCCCGCCCCAACTGTTGCCCCTCGCCCTATATGGGCTCCACACAATAATGTCACATTAACTGCTAGCCAAACATCCTCTTCTATAACAATATCCTTTTCAATATTGTAATAATGCTGGCTCTCATTAACAAACATCCCTTTTAATCGCTGGTGATTATCAGTAACTACAGTCAAGCCAACAGAGGCTCCGCTATTTTTCTTCATAATCAAGTTACCACCAGAAACGTATAAGACGTTCTCGTTGTTAATCTGGCATCCCTCTTCCATAAAGATTTTTTCTGTTCCGCCCTTGCTCATCCACGAAGGAGTTAAAATATAGCTACCTTTCGCCACGTGATCTTTCGGTAGTCTTCTTCGTAAAAAGTAGCGAAATGCTATAGAATGCGCCGCCTCACCTAAGGTGGTATTCATAATAATCTTTTTGATGTATTCTTTCAGATTCATAATTCTTAATTTAACTATTTGAATTAATATTTACAGGTGATTCATAACTGGTCAAAGCCGTTGATAGGATTTCCGTCATCCTCATCTCAAATTGTTTTATAGTAAAGTATAACTTTTGTCGCTGATATCCATTATTTCCCATTCTTTCACGCAATTCTTTATCTTCCAATAGTTGGGATATTCTGTCTGCAAGTGCTTCAGAATCTTTTTTTTCACAAATGAAGCCGGTACCCCCATCCTCAATAATATCAGGTATACCGCCTTCGTCTGTTGATATAACTGGAAGATGATACTGCATTGCTTCCAAGTTCACCAACCCAAATGTTTCATTTGCATAAAAAGTAGGGAATGCAAATATATCTGTTTTTTCAAAGAACTCATTTTTCTCATCTCCATATTTTTTACCATGATATATAGCAAATTGATTGAGTTGCCGTTTGTTGACTTCCTCTGCAAATCGATTTGCATCTATCTCATGTGTCTCACTACCAACAAATTCACAAATAAAAGAATACCCTTTATCTTTAAGGATCTTAAGCGCATCGAGCAAGACAAGAACTCCTTTTCCTACAAGAAGATTACTCAAAAAAAGAATATGTGGTACTTCATTATGTCGCGGTTTATAAACATAATCTATATCAGGTATCCCGTTTGGGCATATATACACATCCTCATGTTTTACGTATTTTTTTACATCATCGTACAATCGTTCGGAAAGCAATATAACTTTTATTCCTTTATAAAATTTCCTAAATATTTTATCATATTTTTTATCGTCCTGTACCTCACTTACTCCCTTATTATGAAGATGCACTATAATTTTATATCCAAATTTCTTTAGTATCTGCGCTAGTGGATATTCTTTTTTCCTAAAAGAAGGCCCATTTGCACATGGTGTAAAATATACAAGATCTGGTTTAAAGAATATGGCATATTTTAATGAATGATAATATATAGACAAAACCTTTTTCATCTTCTGCCATGAAACGTTCCCTGTATCACCCATAGCTCCAGTAGAAAGATTCACGAATCTACAATTGAAAGAACTATTAATCGTTTCACTCTCTTGTATATATTTACCCATCATTGCTGCACCATGTACTGGTGGTGGCATGTGCATAATAAACAATATTTTTTTCATGTTGTTCGTTATTTTTCAAGAGTCAGTTTCAAATAGACACAACACCTAGCTATTAACATCTTTACTTGTGTCCATTATGATGACTAATTTTATTCAAGAATCTATCTATTTGAAGACCTCGTATACCATACTTATAATTAATACTACCAACATAAAACCATATCACCTTAACCAACCTGACAAAGGCTTTATCACGATAATATTCCGAAAGCATTGTTTTAAAATGAACATAGTTTCGATCCCACCTATTTAACAAACCGGGGTCTTTAGCATCTATAAACTTAACAAAGAATTCATTACTATATATAGTTTCCGGATGTTTGGTTAAGTTTGTCGTAACGCCCACACTTACGTAATATATATTACCTATAAATGGAATATAATAATTATATTCACTAAAAAGTTGCAGCTGTCTATCTATAGCAGATTCCACAATATACGAATTGCCTTGGCTTACCTTAACAAACTGATTTACAACGTTTATAGAATAGACGCAACTTCTGTTTGAAATTAATTCTCTCAAGCTTAATGAAAGAGTATTCTTGTGTTTCGCAACAAAGTCGTTTTTTCTAACTATCGATGAACCATCTGGATACTTTAGTAGATAATCGCCATAAATACAAATACTATTGTTTTTATAATCAATTCGGTTACTAATAATAAATTCGCAAACCCTTTGGAAATAACCATCACCACATTCGTCATCACCTGCTAATTGGTATACTAAATTCCCAGACGGTCGTTCCCATGTCGCTTCTATATTTTGAAATATACCTAAATTTTTACGATTCCTTACGGGTTTTATCAATTCTGGATACTTTACCTGATATGATTGCAAAATATCCCATGTCGAATCCGTCGAGCAATCATCATTTATACATATTTCATAAATGTACTCCTTTTGTGACAACAACGACTTTAAAGCTCGTCCTATATACTTTTCTTGGTTGTATGTAATAACACATACTGTTATACGTGGTATATTGTTTAGCATTATCAAACTCAAGTATTTATTAAGATGCAATTATTATCAAAACTAGTAATCATAAATACTATCAAGATATCGAGCCATTTCTTCTGGCGATATATTATAATTTGAAACATGTAAGTATTTAAGCCCACCATCACCAGCGATGAAATCCGTATTTATACCTAAACAAATCGCCAAACTAGAGAAACATGTGGCAACATAATGATCAGAAAGAAGGATAAGGATTTTACATTGGGGTGAACAGAAAATCAGGTTTGTCAGTGCTGCTCCCGATGCACTTATTATATGCTCTGCACTATTAAACATACGGGCTTGCTCTTCTACCTTCATTTCATCAGGATAGACAAACATGAAATTATATTTATCCAGTATAGGTTTAAGTTGTTCTTCATTAATTCTTCTTTTACTGCAGTTTCTCCTGGAAATAAAGATTCTTTTGGATTGTGTTTTTTGGGGATGGAATTTCTCCTCTTGTGATAAAACGGACTTCTTAATCATTTCCAATACCTCTTTGTCATATGCATATACATTTATTTGCATTTCCGTTTGGAAAACATTTCTAAGGTTTGGAACAACTATATTAGGACAAGATATCATGTACAAATTTGAAACAATATATGATCTCCCTGCCGGAATTGAAATTATTCCCCGTTTATCAACATTTAGGATATTTATAATTTGTTTCATTTGAGGAACCTTTAACACTCTAGAGTCAACAAGTAATGGAATCTTCTTATCTATTTCTGTTCTTCCTATACACGCTAGTCTTGAAGCAACTTGAAACATAAAATGAAAGTAGTTATCAGACATATTAGAAATAAGGCTAATACCAGTTTCATAATTTATTTCACCCTTATTATAACTCGTGATATATTTGCCAAAGATTCTATGGGGTCCGCCAAAAAGTTGTAATAATCCGCTATCTGTATAGTTAATATTATATTCATCACTTTTTGGGAGCAAATCTGACAATAAAATATTATCTGAGGTTATAACAGCATCTGAACCGCCAATTATACGTGCTGATTGTATTCTACACCAATACAAATCAGGTAATTCACATGAAACGGGAACATTTTGTGTTTCCATCCAGAAATTATTAGAAATTACCTTTGTCGTTCTATGTGCCTCTATCACATGATAATCCGATTTTGAGTGGACTGACAAATAGGCCCTAACGCTTTTAGCACTTGACAATGTGTGACGCTTTAAGAATATTTCCCTAAATTTCCTTTCAACTTTATTCATAGTGCAAATAACAGAAAAAATCATAAAAACTCTTTCCAACTAACTCTTTTATTCAACTCCTTATATAAATGAAAGACTGTAAATATAACAATGACGACACCTGTTGTATACTTCCACCAGGCAATTCCTCCAGACAAGGAAATTAGTAGTACAATACAAGTTAACAAAATACACGTCATTGCCAATTTTACAAATTCTTTACTATAACTAAACCCAAATCGATATTTTGCCGCTATCGTCATGATTATCGTATACAAAAGATATTCTATTATAATTGCCATTCCAATTCCATTAAAGCTACCAAGATAAAAACCTATAAACTTTAATAATATGGAAATTACAGCCATTGTACTTTCTAGTAATAAAAAGAAACTTGAATCGCCCCTTGCAATAAAAGCATATGAAATACACCAACTAACTGCACGAAAAAACATACCAAACATTAATAATTCAAGCATATGAATTACAATATAAAACTCAGAGGTGTATAGAATATCTATTGCCTCCTTTGCAAATACGATAAATAACATAATTAATGGAGTAAGTATTAAAATAACCATCTCCATTTGCTTATTAATGGCATTTATTTGTTCTTTGTTATCACCAGAGACTGCAGAGAGCCTTGGTACATAGTCGGTTGACATTGCTGACAGAACAAGAAAAACATATGAATTGGATATAGTCATTGCAGCAGAGTAAAGTCCAACTGCTTTTATGGAGTCAACATTAGATATAATTATGTTCATTAAGTACGATGAAATATTACCGACAACGCTGCCAAGTGCTATCACACCTCCCAATGTTAACATTCCTCTACCGTTTTCCCATATAGCTTTCAAAGATAATTTTACTTTTTCATATGGCACACGTCTTGCAAATATTGTTGAAATAATTACTCCAACGAAAGATGATAGTAGTAAAGCGGGTACTATACCGTCATTACCCCAAAAATAATATAGAGGGATTGTAATCAAGAAACTTAATATTTGCCCAACTAGCGTCGCTTTTGCCATGTCTTTGTAACGGAAACAGCCCTGCATCAGTGCCGTCTGCCCTACTACAATTTGTGTAAACAGCATCATTATTGACAAAATACGAAAGGCATTAGTATAATCTGAATTCCCGAAAGCAAAAGCGCTAAATGACTCAGCGAAAATTAAAACGACTAATGCGCCTATCATACCAGTTAATAATGTCAAATAGCGTAGAGTCGTTATTGTTGTATTAATTTTATTAAAATCATTATCATTATAGGCTTTTGCAACATCTCTCACTGCACTAGTTTGTAATCCACATCCAGTCAGGTTATTCACCATATCCGTCGTCGATCTTAACAAATCATTTATTCCCATACCGGTTGGACCAATAAGAATTGCTATCAATTTTGATCGGACAATAGATATGAGGATTTGTATGACCTTTACCCCACCAAACAGGGTTAAGGCCTTTAATATTCCGCCATATGTGTTTTGAACTTTAGTCGCCTCTGACATAACCCTCCACCAAAATTTTATATATGTACAAATACCACCATTTTTATAATTGACGTTATAATACATATTGGCTGACAGCTTGTATCCATCAGCCAATATGTCGTCAGAATTTGTTTAACAAATCAACAATTTGCCTAACTTCTTCAATTGTAATAGCTGGCCCAATAGGCAAACTCAACTCTTCGTCTGCAATCGTTTCTGTAATAGGCAGCCTCAGCTGAGGCATATTCCATTCCTCCTTGACATAACACTCCTGCTTATGAGGTGCAATGGGATAATGACAAACCGTACCCACTCCATTCTGATCTAGATAGTCATGTAGTGCATCGCGTTTGCCATCAGCAACCAGAATTGGGAACAAGTGATAGGCATTCTGTTCGTCTGGAAGCAAATCTGGCATTGTTATCAACGGATTGGTGATATGCTCATAGTAATAATGAGCAACCTCTTTACGATGCGCATTATCCTCTACCAAATACTTCAGCTTCACATCTAGTACTGCAGCCTGAATTTCATCCAAACGGCTGTTACGGCCAGTGTACTTAAACACATATTTCTTCTGAGAACCGTAGTTAGCCAGAGCACGTACAGCAGCCGCAAGCTCTGGGTCATTAGTGGTTACAGCACCA
>AUXO014083442.1_pt1 | contig 18703 bp, 15 predicted proteins | sample 768731 | NCBI WGS metagenome assembly AUXO01 (sample SAMN02715735, study PRJNA202380) | gut metagenome | biome: sheep rumen | host: Ovis aries | place: New Zealand: Palmerston North
GATAGGGCGCAGGTGTAAAGGCGGCGACGCCAAAGCCGAGCGCTACTAATTGCCCGAACGCTTTCCTTCCGGGTGTATTTATATTTAGCGGCCGTATCATTACGGCTGTCGGTTCCGGTATCTTCCGCCGCAAGTCCGGGTGAGGTCTGCGTGCGGTAAGTGTTAGTCTGTGAATGCTTGCTTGTCTTCATGTCAACCCCATTGTGGGTGGCTATTGCGGCGGTGTCCCACCTCTTCCCATCCCGAACAGAGAAGTTAAGCCCGCCTGCGCCGATGGTACTGCGATGCAATGCGGGAGAGTAGGAGGCCGCCCCTTTCTCATCTGGGCACAGAGCCCTGTCGGTCCCCGCAGACGAATGAGCCTGCGGGGACCTTTTTTGTTTATCTTTGTGGTCTTAAATATTAAAGTATTATTAATAATTTCAAAGATAACTTTTATTTATTCTTCTTGTATGCTTGAACGGAAGTATATTGCTATTGACTTAAAGTCGTTTTACGCCTCTGTTGAGTGTGTGGATCGAGGACTTGATCCTCTTACCACAAATCTCGTTGTAGCAGATAAGAGTCGTACTGATAAGACTATTTGTTTGGCTGTTTCACCTTCGTTGAAGTCGTTTGGAATTGGAGGTCGTGCTCGTCTTTTTGAGGTTGTCCAATGTGTTAGAGATGTTAATTATAAACGACGAAAAGATGCAGGAGGAATTTTTTCTGGTAAATCTGTTAATTCTATTGAGTTATCAGAGAAACCTTACTTGGAATTAGATTATGTTGTAGCTTCTCCAAGAATGTCTCACTATATGGAAGTGAGTAGTGAAGTATATCAGGTTTACCTTAAATACATTGCTCCAGAAGATATTCATGTTTATAGTATTGATGAGGTATTTATGGACGTTACAACTTATCTGAAAAGTTATAAGATGACAGCCCATGAACTTGCTATGACCATGATACGAGAAGTTTTGGCAAAAACCGGAATAACTGCCACCGCTGGAATAGGTACTAATATGTATCTTTGTAAAGTTGCGATGGATATAGTGGCTAAACATGTTCCGGCAGACAAAGATGGGGTACGTATCGGAGAATTGGATGAAATGAGTTATCGCCAGAAATTATGGAATTTCAAACCACTTACGAGTTTTTGGCGAGTTGGACATGGCATTGCAGACAAATTGCGTCCTTATGGTATTGATACGATGGGAAAGATTGCACGTCTGTCATTGAGAAATGAAGATTTCCTTTATAAGTTGTTTGGAGTCAATGCTGAGTTGCTGATTGATCATGCTTGGGGATGGGAACCTTGTACGATGGAACAGGTTAAAGCATATAAACCAGATAACAATTCCTTTAGTAACGGACAGGTATTACAAAACGCATACGACTTTAAGAAAGCTCGTGTGGTGGTTCAAGAAATGGCAGAATCGATGGCTTTGGATCTTGTTGCCAAGAAATTAGTTACAAATCAGTTGGTATTGACCGTGGAATACGACATCGAATGTTTGACGAATCCCACTATTCGTCTTAAATATCATGGACCTGTGACTACCGATTATTATGGTAGGCAAGTGCCAAAACATGCACATGGTACTGCCAATCTCGAAAAATATACATCATCTTCATCAATCATTAGAAAGGCGGTTGTTGAACTATACGAAATAGTGGTGAATCCCGACTTATTGATTAGGCGATTAAATCTTACTACAAATCATGTCATAGACGAATCTTCTTCTGAACGGCAGCTTCAACCTCAACAATTGGATTTGTTTACTGATTATGACGAATTGGAAAAACAAAAGAAGGAGGAGAAATACACACTTGATAAGGAACGCAGAATGCAAGAGACTCAGATTGCTCTTAAAAAAAGATTTGGAAAGAATGCCATTTTAAAAGGCTTGAACTTTGAAGAAGGTTCAACGGCAAGAGAACGTAATGCACAAATAGGAGGACATAAAGCATGAACAACAAAGAAAGTGAGGATTATTCAGACATTATCCATTTGCCACATCATGTATCTCATAATCATCCACAGATGGCTATGATGGCTCGTGCCGCACAGTTTGCACCTTTTTCCGCATTAACTGGTTTTAATTCTGTAATACATGAGACAGCTCGTTTAACAGATCATGAAATCATTCTGGAAGATGATGCCAACTATCGTCTGAACACAGTGCTGTCCACATTGATGGAGAGGTTAGAGGAACATCCTACCATAAGCGTTTCTTATTTTATGCCTGATGAGCAAAAGTCAGGTGGAAAGTATGCTTCTGTCACAGGTCAATTGAAACGGATAAATGATTTTGAGCAAGTGATGATTATGGTAGATGGCACCACAATACCACTTGCTCATGTAATGGACATACAATATTAAATCTTTATTTTACTTCGTATGTCTAATGATTTTAATTGTTTTTATAACAATTCCTTTTACCAGATACTCCGACTCATCTGCATGAGTTCCTTATCATGATGTTGGCGAGACTCACATTTGTTGTCGAGTATCATTGTCACGCCTGTTTCCTCAGTATAGGGTTCCCACTTGGGAATACCTTTGACGTTAGGATTGCCCGTCTTGATGAAAGAAATCCAAATACTACTGATGAGTTTCTCAAATTTATAGGCGGTGGGTGAGGCTCCCGTCATTTCGCGTTGAAGACTCACGTTATGGAGCATAAACGGTAGCTCCATTCCGTGTGAGGAGCCAAGTGCGTTACTCTCAGGCTTCCATGTGAAAAGATAAAGATAAGCTGGTGCACCACCCTGAGCAGCTTTGGAAGCAGCTTGGCGCACGGCACCTGCACGAAAACCTGTGTCAACGTAGGTCATTTCTTTAGGCTCCGCTTTTGGGTATGCTTTCTTGAATGCAGTGATGTATTGACCAGCTTTGTCACCTTGGCGTTGGCGAATGGCAGCTTCTGCCTCATCCCAAGTCATGTCATGGCTTATGTCAAATGTGAACTCGTTGAAATCAGTGCCGATGAGCATGGGTACATCCTTTGAAACGGGCGAGGCGGGCTCGAATGGGTGTTGTGGCAGGATGGTACCATCAACCACGGGTGAAAAGCCACTACGGATGCCCTTTTGAGCCAATCGTGTTACAGCAAAGTTCAGTTCTTCGTAGGTATATTTTGAAAAATCTGCATTGGCAGTGGCAGGTTGTCCCAGTTCTTGAGCTAAGGCGATACCAAAGGGACGTGTCTGTTCGGGTAAAGCCTGACGTAACGTAGAGCCACTTTGTACGATGGCACGCTTGAATAGCCCCTTTGCTGAAGGCATGGCAAGCAATGTAGATACCTTGCCTCCACCTCCCGACTGTCCGCCGATTGTCACCTCGTTTGGATTCCCTCCGAATCTGGAAATATTATCACGCACCCATTCTAAGGCTTTCACAATATCCTGTTGACCTAAGTTTACACTGTTTGCATATTTGCCACCAAGACCAGTAAGATCAGCGTAACCGAGAATGTTAAGTCGGTGGTTCAAGTTCACCACGACAATATCACCCGCTTCAGCCAGTGCGCGACCTTCGTAGCATGGTAGGTCATGTCCAGAACCGCCGGCATAGCCACCGCCATGAATCCATACGAAGACAGGGCGTTGTTTCTTGTCGTTGATACTGGGTGTCCAAACGTTGAGTACTAAACAGTTCTTCTCATCCATTGGTTCCACTACGAATTGGTTGCCAAACCCATAGTCTGTTTGACTGTTGCGTTCGTTCCACTTCAGGTTCTCATTCTGTGGCGCTTGTGGTCCATAGACTTTGCATTGTCTGATGCCTTCAAACTTATCTGGGGCTTGTGGTGGCATAAATCGCTCAGCCTTGGCATACTGAATGCCTTTGAAGGTGAAAATACTACCGTCTTGATAACCTTCGATGGTGCCATAAACTGTTTCTACACGGGTGTGCTGTCCTGCCGTGATAGGTTGTGCCTTCACATTGGCAGTTGTAAAAGCTACCAGAAGTAGCATGGAAATCAATGTGTTGTATTTCATCATCGATATAGTTTAATAATCGTAGCTGTTTATTATTTGAGGAATAACTCCAATTGTTCCATTTCTTGTTTAAACTCCTGAGGCTTGAAGCCATGACCAGCACCAGGAATGATGTGTAGTTGAGTTCCAGAACGGTATAGTTGTTGGGCACGACGTGAATCTTCCATCGAAACCACACGATCTGCATCACCTTGTACGATAAGAACGGGACCACGATACTTCCCTATCATGTCGAGTGGGTGCATGTCATGAATTTCCTCAAAGAAACGACGACCCATCTTCACTCCCCATAATTCGGTGACATCCTTGATGCTTTCACGCTGAGGATAGCGTTCCCGCCAGTTGTCAGGGATGCATAGCGCAGGATAAACCAACATGAGTTGACTCACCTTTTTCTTCAATTCGGCAGCGGTAAGGGCTGATACAAGTCCACCTTGGCTCTCGCCGATAAGGACGATATGTCGATGTCCTTTGCTACGGAAGTATTTGACAATAGCACGTAGGTCGCTCACCTCGTCAAGAATCGACATGTTGAGAGTATTGTTATCGCTTCGGCTACGCACTGAGCCACAAGGGAAATCAAATGTGTAGCAAGAATAACCCAAGCGAGCAAGTGTTTCAAAGTAGTTGCGACCATACTCGTGACTGCCATTAAAACCATGAGCAATGATGGCGATGGGATTTTTTTTACGAATATTCTGCGGTGTAAATAATTCACCATAGATATGGCGATTGCCATTTTCTATCCAAAGCTCTTGTATATTTGATTGTAAGACGGGAGCTTGTCCTTGGGCTGTCTGAGCCATTGCTGTCATAGTAAGACACCAGGTGATTAGTAAACAAAGTCTTTTCATTGTCTTTTTGTTTTGGAAATGAAGAACATTTTATATAGATACTTTCACTCTACAAATTACTTATAGATAACCTCACATTTTGGTGCATCAAAGCGCATGGTGGCTTTGGTATTTGGCGTGAATATTGGCCAATTGGGTAAACCCTTAGCGTTGGGATTGCCAGTACGAGCAAAGTTGATTAATGCACTACTCATTTTGTCGCCAAGAGCAATACCTTCTTTGGTCGCTCCCGTCATAGAGGCACTCTTCAGAACGTTATTGAAGAAGAAAGGAATGTCGCTGTTATGACAAGCATGATTGTTACCGTCCATTGTGGGAACCTGGTAAGCTGAGAGATAGACATACACAGGAGCATCACCTGGCTGTGAGCGCAGCGTGGCTTGTTGGATAACAGCAGGACGTACGCGCTCGTCGATATTGGGAGCGGAAAACTCGTTGAGCGTAGAACCGATGAGCAATGGAATGTTGTGGCTGATACGTTCACTACCATTTTCAAAGATACCAGGCATGATGTCGTTGTCGTTTACTGGACCCCATCCTAAGCGGATACCGTGACCAATCTTCTTATCGCGGTGACGCTGACTCACTTCTCGGAATGCCTTGTTAGATGCTTCGAGTAATCGTTCATAAGGAATGTGCTGAATACTATCGATAGTTTGAGAGGTTAATCCCAAGTACCAAGCAGTCAGTTCGCCCACCTCACGGGCTTCTTTTTGTGGTGTGCTGCCAAGAAAAGAACCGCTCATAATCATTGCTCTATGGAACAAACCTTGTGCCGAAGGCATACATAATAGGGTAGATACTTTTCCACCGCCTCCCGACTGACCAAAAATAGTCACGCAATTTGGGTCACCACCGAAATAAGCAATATTTTCTTTCACCCATTGCAGGGCTGCTACGATATCTGTCATTCCGACATTGGCAGAGCCTTTGTATTTGTCTCCGAATGATGAGAGGTCGAGAAATCCCAATACATTTAAACGATGGTTGATGGTTACCACTACAACGTCGCCCTTATCAGCCAAGTTTCTTCCATCATAACCTGGATGTTCCTGACCGTTGCCCGATGTATATCCTCCACCATGCAACCAAAATAAGACAGGACGTTTTTTCCCATCATTCAATCCTTTTGTCCAAATATTCAATCTGAGACAATCCTCACTTTGAAATCCATCGTTCCACTGATAGAAAAATGCCGTTTGGTCATTTCTCCATCCTGTATTTCTGGCTTGTGGACATACTGGTCCCCAATGGCGTGAAGACCGAATGCCTGTCCAGGCATCTGGTCTTTGCGCAGTCATGAAACGTTCGGCTTTGGCGTAAGGAATACCTTTGTAAGTATATACACCCCGTTCGATGTATCCAGACACCTTGCCATACGTGGTTTGTGCTGTTGTAGCCTTTGTAGAACTGTCAAATACTTGTGCATTTGACATCAAAGGCAATATGACGGAAAGTATAATAAGTATCTTTTTCATAATTGTTGATGTTTTGATGAATAGTTATTGGTTGACTTTGATACGCATAATTGTAAACGACATGGGAGCAAACTCATAGTTGAATTGTTTGTCGAAACGACCGTACATCGTGGTGTTAGGAGAGATTTTTGTAGGTTCTGTAAAACTGTTCTCTTCCAAAGCGTTCCCAGAAAGTGTAATTACTTTGCCCATAGGCATTACGTTCTTGACACCTGTTATCTCAAAAGAACGAGAATATGTCTTGTCTGTACCATTTACCACTTTGATGATAAGTTCGCCAGTTTTTTCATCATAACCTGTTTGGCAGAAATGTCTTGTTTGTGATACAGGAGTGGCAACGGTAATTTCCTTACCATTTACAAACAATGTTGCGGATAGGGGAGTAACTACCAACTTGATGTCGTACCATTTGTTGTCTTCTACGGTTTGTTGCTTGCGCTTGCCTAATACGTCATTGGCTCTTCCCCTGTGAATAGGTTGGAAGGCTGTGGTACGATTGTTCCATCCACCGATGTTGGCAACATATCCATTCATTCCACTTTCATCCAATCCATAATAGATGAAAAATCCTTCATTACCTCCAAGTTTACGAGCTTTCAGTTGCAGGGTATAATTTTCCGCATTGAAAGTAGGTAATTGACTCATGGTAAGTTGTTCATTAGAAGTCTGTCTGATGATGTCACCCTCAACTTTCCATTCGCCACGTTTGTTGACAAATTGAGTTGGTTGGTAAGATGTCACCTTTCCATCTGCAGTAGTGATGGTAATGTCTTTATATTCACATTGTGTAGCATAACTGCCCAAGCCAATGCCGCCACTTCTGAATGGTTGTACCTCGCCAGCCGTAGTCGTTTCGTTGACAAAAACATTATATGTTGGACGGTTCTCAGCAGCCATTTGTTGTACATAGTAAGAAGCCCTACCGTAAACTTGTGAACTATTGATGTGTATGAGATTGCAAGGCCAGTCTCTTTTGTTTTCGTTTTCAAAGAGAGGCGCGTATGATGTCATCTTTACAATGTCGCTATTTCTCTCCATACCCATGATAAAGGCTGCTTCACTTAATGCTGCCAATAGATTTCCAGCTCCTACGCCACCGTTGCAAGCATATTCACCCACATAGATATCATGTGTACGTGGTGCATCATCAAACAGATGATTGTTGTTGAAGAAAAAGTCAGGGTTGCGATACCAATGTGGGTCAACCATATATTTTCCTGGAATCTGTTCCAAAAGTGGGTCAGTGTGTCCTAATGTATTGATAAATGTGATTTGAGGATACTCTGCACTCAGTTTTTTGAAGATATAGTTAAAGTGGGTTACGTATTCAGGTCCCACGTTTTCGTTTCCAATTTCCACATATTTCAAGGGGAAAGGTTTGGGATGACCAGCATCAGCTCGCATTTTTGCCCATTTGTTGGTGGCAGGGTCGGCAAGGGCGTAATCGATGGCATCTCTGAAATCCTGTATCACCGCATCCATGTCTGCATCGCTGCTCACATAGTCACCGTTGCGTACAGAGCAAGACATACCAGCATTGTCAACAAACATTCCGTCCATATTTAAGTCTTCGCAGAATTGCAGAAACTCATGATAACCCATGCCCCAAGTCGCACGGTATCCCCAAAGATCCCATTCTCCACGACGAGTCATTGGGTCTCCCAAAGTCTCTTTCCATTTCACGCGATTCTCGTAAGTGGCACCTTCAACGATACATCCACCAGGCCAACGCATGAATTTAGGATGTAAGTCCACAAGCATTTGGGCAACGTCAGCCCTTTGTCCGTTTTTACGTCCCTTGAAAGTGTTTTGCGGGAATAACGAAACGTAATCAACAAGTACAGTACCCTTTTGGTCAAATTCCAAAGCGAGTTCTCCCTTAGCAGCAGTGCTTGTGGCTGTGATGGTTCCTGTTAGTTCTGTCCAGTCTTTTATTTTCTTTCCTGCAAATTCTATGGAGCCGAGAGCTTCTCCCGTATTACCATTGATAAGTCGGGCAGTGATGGTTCCCTTATAGTTGTTGCTTTTCACGTAGAAGCGTAAATCATATTTCTCTCCTTGTTTCAATCCCATACCCCAATATCCCGTATTGATGAGTTTGGCTTTTCCGCCTTTCTGCATTTGAGAAATCTTGAGTTGCATGGCATGTGGGGTGTTGACATGGAGTGGGGAGCTAACCTTTATCACCTCACCTTTTACCGCACTTTTCTCACCAACCACTTTCCAACCGGTCATTTTCTTTTCTTCCATGTTCCAGGGGATGTTCCATTTGCGGTTGTTACGGTGCTCATAGTTTTGGCTATCTATGGCAAAGGCTCTTCCTTTCTTATAAGTCATGCTTGAAGGCAACACATGTTCTTCAAAACCACGGTTTTGCACCAATTCTGCATATAAGCCACCATCACCAGCATGGCTGATTTCCTCAAAGAAAATACCATAGAGGTTGGGCGATACCACAGCCCCTTTCTTGCTCATGTCTATACGGATGGGCTCTGTCTGTGCCATCGTACTCGTGGCACCTAACAAAAGTATTGAAGAAAAAATAAGTTTTTTCATTGTTAGATATTTATGTTATGATTAATAAAAAATAGGTTTATCTGCGTTTGTTTTGTTTCTTTGGCATTATAGGAATCAAGGAGTCCAAGTATTTTGTGTGGATTGTTTTATTTCTGGTAATTGTTCACTTAAAATTCTATTTGAGGGAATACTTGAACATCCTTGATTCTTTCACATCAACAACTTAAAAAGTATTATTCGTTTCTCTTATTTGAAGTTTTTTGCCTTCATGGTCCAATTGGGGAAATCTGCCAGTTGCGATTGCTGATAGATTGTGGCGTTCTCTGTCTTTCCCTTCAATTGCCAGTCGAGCCATTTCAGTGCCATCTTCGAGAACGAACCGCCAAACTCCTCAGCAAATGTGCCCATGTGTCCACCATGTGTAAGGTTGGCAAAGGCAACGGGTACATGTTTGATACGTTTGTAGTCTTTCTCTGCATTGGCGTATGCGATGTCATCGGTGTCACCTATGATGTACAACACTGGTGCGTGGTAGCTTTTGAGAGATTTCTTGCTGGCACCAGCCATTTCCATGTCGCCCATTCCCGTGTTAAACATCACGTAGGTTCTTACACGTGAATCATTAGCTACGGTAAGCAATTGAGCTCCGCCGCAAGATTGACCTCCCAATGCTATCTTCTCTGTATCCACTTGTTGGTAATAAGCACTGTTAGGATTGCTGTTTTGGGCAATAATCCAGTCTATGGCATCTGTCAAGAGCTTTCCGTCGGGAGTATGGTTAATCTTCCTGTCTTTCAAATCCCATTGCATCGAGCCAATTGCTATTACAATGTAACCATACGAGGCAATGTCGCTTAATACGCGTTCGTGCGTAATAGACGTATCATTACAACCGCCATTGGCAAACACTACCACTGGCAATTTACCGCCTCGCCGTGTTGCTTGTGCCATCATAGCTGGACGATAAACCACATAGTTTGGCAATGACAATTCTTCTACGGCAACGGCAGTGAATTTTCCACTACCACCCCCGTCCACTACTTTCAATTGTCGTAAAGTGGCGGCAGAATGTTCGTTTTTCAAGTGTCTTGCAAAGAAAGCGTCCATGGCTGGTTTGGTAATTTCAAGAGCAGATGAATAAGCAATACCGTGGTCACCATGTACTTTTACATATTGCACGTTACCACCAGCTTTCAGCATCTTCTCAACGTAATCATCGGTAAGGTTGGCTTTTACGATGGGGTCTTCATATCCCTGCAAAAGCAACATTGGAGAAGCATTGGGAGTGAAATATCCGATAGGCCACCATTCTGGATGTTTTGCCCAAGGACTACCTGGATGTCCAATCTCTGTGGGAGGAGAACCTGCTGCCACACACGTAACCCTACTACTATATTCCTGCCAAGGACCGTCGCCCTCCAGTTCTTTGTTATCTGACGAACAGGCAATCATCATTGACAAGTGGGCACCTGCTGAATGACCGTAAACACCTATGCGTTCAGGGTCAACACGCAATTCCTTGGCATGAGCCTTCAACCAGCGAATAGCACATTTCACGTCATTGATGCAAGCTGGGAATGGGGCTTCTTGATTCAGTCGATATTCTATAGATAGGGTTACATATCCCTGTTGAGCATAGTCGATGAGCAAGTCGCGAAACACATTGTCGGTTTTTGATCCTGCACTCCATCCTCCTCCATGAATGATGACGATGGCTGGACGCAGTTCCAGCTCTCCATAGTTCAGTGGATTGGCAATGTCGAGCACCCACGACTTGCTTTCTCCCTCACGATAGGGTACATTATTAATTAACTCAATACGTTGTTGGTTCATGCCAACTTTCTCTATAAAACCATCCATGATGGCGGTTGGTGTTCCCTTACTGTCAAATGCGCCTAACTTATATCCACCTGGTAAACATTGAGGTTCCCAATAGAACACTCCACGACAACGTCCGTTGGTCTCATTTCGAGCCTCACGAATAACTCGTGCCAATTGCCTGCGTCCTTCTTCCATAATTTCAGGACGTTTCTCATTTACCTCGTAGCCTGTTTCCACAATCATCACGTCACATCCAAACTTTTCACTCACGTGACGGATATTAGCTATACAGTCTGTGATAATCTGGTCTGCTTGCAGTTCGGGATGTCCTTCCATTGCCCAATAAGGATAGAGAGACATTCCCACCATGTCAAACTTTCCACCATATTTTAATATAATCCCGAGATTGTGGTCATACAGGTCGGGACGGTGACCGCGGTCAAGGTGTACGATGACAATGGCTTCTGGAAACACTTCTTTTACGGCATCATATCCAGTGCGAATAAATCCTGCATATTGCTTGGGATTTTTCTCAATATGTCCCATATCCCACAGCAAACCATTTGTGGTTTCGTTGCCCACCTGAACCCATCGAGGAGTTACGCCATTATTTTTTAATAAGGTGAGTACGTCTATTGTATGGTTGCGCAGGTCCTTTTTCATTTGCTCATAGTCGTGTCCTTTCCAAGCATTTGGGATTGGTTGCTTTCCTGGGTCAGCCCATGAGTCGCTATAATGGAAGTCTATCATCACGTCCATGCCTAATGCCTTTGCTCTCAGAGCCATTGCAAGCACCTCTTCCTTCCCGCATGAACCACCGCGAGGATTTACCCACACACGCAAGCGAATGGCGGAAATCTGATAGTCGTTCTTCAAGAGTTCCATACATTCGCGCTCGTTACCGTTTCTGTCGTGAAACTTAACGCCTCTTTTTTCCTGTCCGGCGAGAAAGCCCACGTCGGCACCCTTCACGAAATCATTTCCACCATTCTTTATCTGCGCCATCATGTTTATTGCGCAGAAAAGAAAAAGCGTCGAGATCATCATTTTCCTCATTGTCATAATACATTTGAGTTTTTGGTTATTTTGAATGCAAAACTAAGTATTTTTCTTTAAAAGACATTGAACTATTTGCACATTAGTTTGTACAAATGTAACATAATGCCTTGTACAAAGCATGATTACGGCTCATCATTGAATGTAATGAGAAAAATGATGGCTCGACGGGATATTTTAATCTCTTTCTTTATCTTACGACATACTTCTTCCCATGATTGATATAGATACCTTTAGCCATTGATTTTCCTTTTACTTTCATACCATGAATATTATAGATGGTATTATTCTCCAAGTTTGATGAGTGATTGAGTGTTTCAATTCCCGTTGTTATGTGTTTCTTGAAGAAATCCATGTAAATATTATACCAAGAAGATGGAGTTTCGTGTCCACCGGTAGGATTCACGAAGTATTGTTTTTCTACATTAGCTGGCAGGTTGTTGAATGGGGCAATGTTGGTGTGAGGTGGGCAAACATCGTCTTGCAGACTAAATGCCATATATACAGGACATGTAATCATGGTAGCCAGATTCTTGGTGTCAAAATAAGAAAGGAATGTATATAATTGTTCGTTGCTCAATCCCAATCTTCTTTGTTGCTGAAAAGCGACGTTTGCAGGCCAACTGGCAACTTGAAAGTAATCGGGGAAGTCGCCCATGAACGGGATAGACGGTGCAATGGCTTTCAAACGATGGTCGAGAGCTGCGGCTGCCAGCGTGAAAGCACCGCCTTGACTTGCTCCTTCTGCAAAGATATTTTCCTTATCCACCTTTTCTCTTGATACGAGGAAGTCGATGATACGCACCACATCCATGTAAGCACCTTTATAATAATAGGTGTCTTGGTTGCCAAATCCATATTGGAACCAATCACCGTATGTGTTTTTATACGGAGAGCGATTGTTGATAAGTTGACCTCTTGTGGCAGGAATGATTTCCACAAAGTTGGGATTGTCGTCGCCTCCCATGCACCACGGTTCGTAAGTACCGCCATCATAGCCTTGGTAATGTATGATGGCAGGATAAGTGCCAGAGGTGGTTGGCTCTGCGAAATATGCACGGACGATAGCCTCATCGTTATCGTTTAAGGGTAATGATTTCATTTCCAACAAATACACCTTTCGTCTTGCCGTTGACTTGGCGGGAATCTCTGTCAACGTGGCGTTCATGGGAATTTGAGCCAACGCATTCTTGGCAGAAGTCCAAAACTCATGGAAGTCGGGTTGGTAATCGGGAGCTGAAACCACTTGTTCTGGCTCATAGCCAATGACAAACGACTTGACGATTTCACTATTCACCAATGCCGTAACATGGTAGAATCCTGGTGCAGCATCAAATGCAATATCCATGTTTGTATTCGATTTTGCAGCTACTTTCCCCACTTTGTCAATGCTGCAATAGTCTTTCATCTTATCCGTTTTCACCACGAGTTTGGCATTTACCTGTACTTCATTCTCTGTCGGATTTGTTACCCTGATGGTAATGGTGGGTTTGTCGTTGCCTGTCCATAGCCATTTGTTGGTTACGGGTACGTCATACGTAAGTTCGGGAATCTTGTTCGGGTCTATGAGTTCAATGCCTGTCAACGTATATCCCACGCCTTGTATAATCATTCCGTTCTTTTGTATTTCGGAAAGCAGGTTTTGCGTGATGGTATAATCCACGTAGATGCTTTGCAATGCTTTGCCCGGAGCATCGGTTAACTCACCCCAACTACTGTTCTTGGGCAGCAATTGAGCACCGGCTTGTAATTCTGCAACGTGGAAACGCAGGATGCAGCCTGTCTTGGCAGAAGAGAACGTAGAGGCTGGTACTTGAAGATAGGTTGACCAATCTGTATTGAAAACCGTACGCCCCATCCATACGTAATCGTCATAGTTGCCACCGTCTCCCTTGATCAGTTCTATTTGCTTGAGTCGGTAACCAACTCCCGTTACCAGAAGTCCACTTTGTTGAAAGTCTTTCAGCATTCCTGCGGTGATGTAATAACTTACTTCCGTGATTCCCGCTTTCAATGGGGTGTTGCCAGCACCTGGCAGTTCTTTCCAAGAGCCATTCATGATAGACAATTGAGGCCAATCCGTCTGACCAATAAACTCTATCTTGAAAACGAGTTGGTCGCCTGCGGTAGATTCTAAGAATGAGGTGTTGCCAACGGTCACGAACGTTCCGGTGTTCCAACTGATTTCCGTGTCTCCTGACCATATTACCTCTGCTCTCAAAGAGAATGGTAGGAGCGTGATAAGCATGAGTGAAAGGAATAATTTTTTCATGATAGTTAGGTTGTTATGTGTTATTAGATGATTGTTTACATCTTTTATTCTTCCTCCATTTCCTTGTCTAATTGGTCATTCCATAGATATTCCTTTGTTTCTTTTACCACAATTCCGCTAAGGAAAAGGAGAGAGAGGAGGTTGGGGATAGCCATGAGCGCATTCATGCAGTCTGCCAAGTTCCAAACGATAGACAAACTGGTAATGCTTCCCACGAAAACGGCGATGATATACAGCGCACGATAAAGGGTAATGGAAAGTTTGCGCTTGCGTGAACGTTGCTGTTCAGAACCTTTATTCCATTTAGAGGCAAGATATTCAATGGATCTTTCTCCATAATAGCTCCATCCGAGAATGGTGCTAAAGGCAAAGGTGAGCAAACCAAACGATAGGATGGGAGCTCCCAGCAGAGGAATCTTGCTGAACGCTGCCTTCGTCAGAGCTGCACCGTCGCTATAGGTGATGTCGGGGTAGGCTATGATGCTTGAGACAATGACCAATCCGGTAAGCGCACAGATGATGACCGTATCCCAGAAAGTGCCTGTGCTGCTCACCAATGCCTGTCGTACGGGATTGCGCGTTTGAGCGGCGGCGGCTACGATGGGGGCTGAACCAAGTCCTGACTCATTGGAAAACAAACCACGGGCAATTCCAAACCTCGCTGCCATCATCACCGTGGTTCCTATAAATCCGCCACCGGCTGCCTGAGGAGAGAATGCCGACTTGCAAATGAGGCAGACGGCTTGCCAAAGATACGACTGGTTGACGATGAGGATGTAAATACAACCTAACACGTAAAACAAAGCCATGAACGGAACAAGCATACTGCATACGCGGGCAATGCTCTTGACACCTCCGAAAATGACTGCTGCCACCAATGCGCACACAACTGACCCTACCAAATAGGGGGAAATGCCGTAGGTCTCATGAGAGATAGTGGCAATGGCATTGGCTTGCACTGTGTTGCCGATTCCAAAGGAAGCACAGGCGGTAAAGATGGCAAAGAGAATGGCAAGCCATTTCCACCCTAAACCACGTTCGAGCGCATACATAGGACCGCCAATCATCTTGCCGTTTTCTGATTTCACCCTGAACTTGATGGCTAATAATCCTTCGGCATACTTCGTGGAAATACCGAATACTCCTGTAAGCCAACACCATAGCACGGCACCAGGACCGCCTAACGCCACCGCCGTGGCTACACCAATGATGTTACCCGTACCGATAGTTGCGGCAAGGGCTGTGGCGAGTGCGCCAAATTGAGACACGTCGCCTGATGCGTTTTTATCAGAACGGATAGATAATTTGATGGCAGTGAAGATTTTCCTTTGCGGAATCTTCAATCTGAAAGTGAGGTATATATGGGTTCCCAATAACAGGATAATCATTGGCCATCCCCATAGATAAGAACTAAGTGTTGCAAATATATCGTTTATCGTTTCCATACATGGTCTTTATTGATGAGAAACATCATGTTTGATTTTTACGTGTTCAAATCCCATCGATTGTAAGATTTGGTAGAACTGGGCGCTGGCATTTTGCTGTGCACTTTGGATGTTGCTTGGGGTCAGGCAACGACGTATCATCAAAGCCTTTGCCTTGTCGTACATCTCCGCCCGCGTTTGCTGATTCCACTTGCCTGCTTCAAAGAAAGTGGTGGTACGAGCCTCGTCTATGAAATTCGTGTCAAGCAACTTGATAGGGGGGAGGGTGACTAAAAGCGTGTCGTCTTTTACACTGATCCATCCTTCCTGAACGTCTTTCATGTCTATGCCCAAACGCAAGGTGCCGTAGTAGATACGAGTGAGTTCGTCATCACGGAACAATCCCTTGCGGATGGTATCAATCAGTTCTTCGTCGTTGATAGCCATAAATTCCCATTCGCCTATGTCTTTCAGGGCTTGTATTTGTGTGTCGCTGATGGTTACGTGGTTTTCGTTTTCTATGACTATTTTGGTTGAGCGAAATATCCACACGATTAACATGATGGTAATGGCAATCACCACGGCAAGGACAATCAACAACGTGGTGATGTCTTTACTCTGTTCTAAGAGTAAACGCAGCAAGGATTTATTTTTTCTTTCCATTTTCTATCGTTGAATTGTCGATGAGAGCGGGTATGTCGCTCACGGTAAACTTTCTCCTAAACGTGATTTTCACGTTTTCTTTCGGATAACCCATCTGTTCGATTAAAGGAATGAGAATGCGAGCGGCATTTACTCGCGCATTCTCGATGATGTCTAATTGGGGGATTGCCTTGATGATGGAATCTCTTCCCATCCTTTCGTATGAGGTGAGTTCCTCGTCAGTGAAATTGCTCCTGAGTATGGGGATGTGTTGTTTCACCTCTTTTCGGTCGATATGGGTGGCGGTGAGCATAATCTTGGGGTCGGGAAGTAGAATCTCAATCCTGTTTCCGCTCTTCTTCACATTCTTTTCCGAGAAGTCGGCAAAATCCACGTATGCCTTGAGGGTTGCGTCGATGGGAATGGCAATCTTACGGATTCCAAAGGGTAGGTCGATGGAAAATTTCTGGTTCATGAATGTTCCCGTGAGTTTCTTGTTGTCATCATGACTGATGATTTTTCTCACTTGGCACTCGGAGGAATAGAGACGTGAACACTTTTGTATCTGCATGACCATCGACTGGATGGTGTCGAAAGATTCCATCTTTTGTTCTGTCTTGTTGCCAGAACATGAAATCAGTAGTATATATATAAATATAATAATGTGTGTAAATCTTCTCATCGCTGTTTTATATAATGTGGCAAAGGTACGAAAAATATATTAAATCAAGTGGAAAGAAAAAATTTTTTTCATGATCGATTAAACTTCTCTTTCCTTTTTACGTCAAATTGATAGTTGCAACTAAATAAAAATAACAATTTAAAGAATAAAATTATGAAAAAATCAATTTTAGCAATTATAGCAACGGTCACGATAGCAACGTCAGCAATGGCACAGTCTGAAAATGGAAATGCTCAACAAGGTCGTAGAATGGACAAGACTGAAATGGTGAAACGTCAAACAGAACGCATGGTGAGCCAATACGGTCTTAACGAAACACAAGCTGTAAAACTGCAAGAACTGAATACAACTTTCGCTGATAAGATGCCTCGTATGAGAGGAGGACGACGTCCAAACGGTCAGCGTGGAGAAGGTATGCAAAGACAACGTAATACTGATGGCAATACTGGTGCTACAACTCAAGGCGAAAGACCAGAACGTCCCAGCAAGGAACAAATGGAAGCACGCTTGAAAGAGATGAAAGCTAATCAAGAGGCTTATGAGACTGAGTTGAAGAAAATCATGACTGAGGAGCAGTTTGCCAAGTATCAGGAAGACAGCAAAAAACGTTGGCAACAAGGTGGTCGCCGTGGCGGACCGAGAGGTGGAAACAGACAGAACGACTAGACAACATATAATTTCATAAACAGAACTTTTATTATATCGTGTGAGAACCTTAATAGGTTATTAGAGTATTTAGGTAACGGCATCTTCTATAAAAAGGAGGTGCCTTTTTTGTTATTAACTATTTTTTTTGTAATTTTGCCGAATAAAAGTTAGACACAATGAAAAGATTATTTTACGCTTTCGCATTTTCGCTTCTTCTTATGGGTGTAATTTCTTGTGATGAGAAACCCAAAAATGATATTATCATTACGAAAATGCCTCCTAAGACAGAAATTTCTAAGAACCCTTTGCAAGTAGGCAACTATTCGCAATCTCGTCAAGTGGAGTGGGTGGGGTCAACATACACGGTGGAGGTAAACAGGCAAGCCGATACAACATTGACAATCGTAAAGGATGATAACGGACAACGTTATTATGACAATAGGATTACTGTCAAGATTATCCGTAAAGACGGTAGTGAGTTCTTTAATCGTGCATTTACCAAAAAAGACTTTGATGGTTATGTAGATGCCTTGTATAAGAAAAATAGCGTGCTGTTGGGAATCGTCCTTGACAAGGCTGATGAAGACAATATCTATATGGCAGCAAGTGTTGGCTCACCAGATAAATCGAGCGACGAGTTTGTTCCACTTATCGTAAAGATTTCCAGGATGGGAGTCGTAAGCATCAGCAAAGATACGGATTTGGATACTTCCAATCAAGAACCTTCATCAGATAATAAAACAGAAAAAAGGGACATCGAGGATGAAGACGGTGTTTAATGAACCTTTTTATTCATTACACCTCCTTGAAAACTGACTTTAACAGACACAGGCTATTAATGCTCTGTTATTTTTCACCCAAGATTTTCTGTTCTCATATATAGTAACCATCGGTTTCTTGCATAGTAACCGATGGTTTCTTATATAGTGACCAATGGTTTCTTATATGGTGACTTTTTGATAACTTCTCTCATAATTCGCACTCAAAATGATATTTTTATATGTTTTTCGCTTGTTCCCTGTAGTATCGATATTTGCTAACCAATCTCCGAACTTTCATTGTAAAGAAAGCTCCGGTATAGTCAAAATGACTTCAATCGTAATGTCAAATTGCTCTTTGAAGAAAATTAAAAGTGAAGAAAAAGATATAAAAGTGATTGAGTTTTACAGAAAAAAAATATTTTCCTTCGTTATTTCGTGGGAAATTAGCTAATTTTGTATGCGCGTCTAAAATAATAAGGTACAATCTCGTCATAACAACCTCAGCACAATAAGAATGGAAAATAGAATCAAAGTAGTTCTTGCAGATAAGAAGAGAACAAA
>AUXO014814375.1_pt1 | contig 18702 bp, 13 predicted proteins | sample 768731 | NCBI WGS metagenome assembly AUXO01 (sample SAMN02715735, study PRJNA202380) | gut metagenome | biome: sheep rumen | host: Ovis aries | place: New Zealand: Palmerston North
CCTAATACTAAGTATTTTCCTTGTTTTAAAGTTTTAATTTCTACTACTTTAGTTGCCATTAATTTCCCTCAAAATATCTTATTATGATTTACTAACATCTAATTTTAACAACTTTCCATATAGGATACTAATTGTTGATGTTATTTTTCTTAAATTAAAATCATTTCAAAAAAATGTATTGTATAAATCATACAAATAGTTATGATGTAATTTATGTTTAATCTAATTAATATATCTTTTGATAGTTACTAGTGAATATATTATATAACATGATGTAAATAAATAATATATGTATATGATATAACGAAGTAGTTATAAAATATGCTAAAACAATATATTAATAATAAACCTGTTAAACACATTAAAAAAAGCATACAAAACAGTATACGATTATTTAATGCTGATTAACAAGTTAATACTTTAATCACAATAATAATAAATCAAAAAAAAGAGGTATTAAAAATTTTTTTCATCTCTTCGCATAAAAATAGATTAATAATCTAAAAGGCGATAAAATGACCCATAAAAATGCAAAATATCATGATGATGAAGAATATTACTATGTGTTTAAAGATGAAGTAACAACAACAAAATATTTAATACACTCACAAATAAATGCAAAAGGCTTTGTAGAAAAACCTGACGTAGTCGGCGCAATATTTGGACAAACCGAAGGTCTACTAAGTGACAGTCTAGACTTAAGAGAACTACAAAAAACTGGAAGAATAGGCAGAATCAAAGTAGACATGACCAACAAATCAGGAAAAACTAAAGGTGAAGTAATCATACCATCAAGTCTAGACAGAATAGAAACAACAATTCTAGCAGCATCACTGGAAACCATCAACAGAGTAGGACCATGTGAAGCAAGTCTCAGAGTAACTTCAATAGAAGATGTTCGAGCAGTAAAAAGACGAACAATAGTTGAAAGAGCAAAAGAATTGTATAAAAACATGATGGAAGAATTCACACCAGAAAGTTCCAGAATGATTGACGAAGTAAAAGAATCAATCAAAGTACCCGAAATAATAGAATATGGGGAAGACAATTTACCTGCAGGTCCAAACACTCCAACATCAGATGCAATCCTCATAGTAGAAGGAAGATCAGATGTACTTAACCTACTAAAATATGGAATAAAAAATACCATAGCAGTAGAAGGAGTAAACGTGCCAAAAACAGTGGCAGACTTAACAAAAGAAAGAACAGTCACAGCATTCCTCGATGGTGACCGTGGAGGAGACCTAATTCTAAAAGAATTACTCCAAATAGGAGACATAGACTACGTAACACGAGCACCAAGAGGCCAGGAAGTAGAATACTTAAACAAAGACCAAGTAATCTACGCACTAAAAAACAAAACCTCAGTAGACAAAATAACACAACATGCAAACTTCAATCACAACCAACACGGCTATCACAACAAAAAAAGAGAAATCAATAAAAATCAGACAGAACAAAAAAACGAAACAAAAAATGAAGAAAAATTCTCAGAACTAACAAGACAACTCAAAGACCAATTAGAACTAGAAATAAAACAAAAAGAACAAGACACACAAGTACACCAAAAACACGAAGAAAACAAAACAAACATTGTTGAAGAACCTGTTGAAACAAAAGAAAAACCTGCAAAACAAAACAAATATTTAAAAGCATTAGATGAAATCAAAGGCACAGGAAAAGGAAATTTACTCGACGAAAATTTCAACATAATCACAAACGTCAAAGTAGAAAACCTTTTCAACGAAATAAGATCAAATCAAAAAAAGATCCAAACAGTTGTATTTGATGGAATAATAAGTCAAAGATTAGTAGACTTAGCTAAAGAAAAAAATATTGAATACTTAGTAGCAGTAAAAATGAGTGAAGTTGTTAAAAAACCTGAAACAATAAAAATAATAACAAAATAGTAATATTCTTAAAAATATGTAACAAAAAAAATTATGGAGGAAAAAAAGATATGTCAGAAAATTTTTTAGAAGAAATAGAATTCGAAGAACAAATGGAAGATTACATTCTAGAAATGGATATTCAAAGCTATTCTGAAAATACTCTTAAGACATATACATCAATACTCCATAGTTTTTATAATTTTTTATTAAACGAAAAAAGAATAAAAAATGAAGCAGCATTACTACGGTCATTTAAAAAATATTTACAACACTTAAAAAGAGATAATGAAGTATCACAAAATTATTTATACCTAGTAACAGTGGTAATTAAAAAGTTCTTCGCATTTGCTGAAATAGAAATATATCAAGAAATAAAAGCACCAAAAAGAACTAAATCATTACCAAAATCATTAAATGAACAGGAAGTATATGATCTAATACATGCAAAAGATGATTTATACGATCCTGAAAAAAGTAATCCTCAAAACATTTCAAGACTTAGAAACAAACTAATACTAACCCTCCTTTACTCAACAGGACTAAGAGTTTCTGAACTAATAAAACTAAAAATCAAAACAATAGATCCTGAAGAAAGAACAATAAGAGTTCGTGGTAAAGGAGAAAAGGACAGAATTGTAATATTTGATGATGCAACACTATCATTAATCAATGAATATATTGAAAAAAGAGGTGTTGACAACGAATACCTGTTTGTCAATCAAAGAAACAACACTTTAACATCACGATATATTCAGTACATGATAAAAGAATATGCCAAAGCAGCAGGAATTAAAAGAAAAGTAACTCCTCACGTGCTAAGACACTCATTTGCAACACACCTACTTAAAAATGGTGTGGACATAAGAGCTATTCAACAATTACTTGGTCACAGTAACCTAAGTACAACACAAATATATACCAGTGTTGATATGCATACACTAAAAGGCGCATATGATAACGCATGGTTAAACAGAGACCATAATGTACGAAAAAACCGTGAACTAGAAAGTCTAGAATAAAAAAAAAGATATTACTTTCAACACATTTACTATTTTTTATAAAAAAAAAGAGGAAAAAAAGAAAACTACATCTATGTAGTTATTACTATAATTTTACGGCAGATTTAGGATATGAACTAATTAATCCCTGACGGAATAAAACATACCCATAAGAGCCACCATTCATAACAGCTCTTGCATCACCTTCAAGTTCGGAAGCTGATAATAAAGCCAAATCCTCATCATATGTTTGAAGAACACTAACTACCTTAGAATACTTAGATCTATCAACAACATACCTTGTTGATTCTTTAAGCCAAGTTCTGCCGGTAGAATAAGCATACTTATAAGTCATTGGAAGCATAACATCCAAATAAGGACTCAATGCATTATAATCCTGACCATATATCCGTTTAGTATCAGATTTTTCTGCAAATACACAAGCAGAGAATATTAAATTCTTATCATATCCCTTAATTATAGAATTCACACTTTTAACAAAGTTTGTAATCTTGTTTGAATCAACAATTGAAGGATTTACACCACTATACCTGACATAATCCAAGTTAACTCCACTAACACCACTAATTCTAATAGTACTTTTAATGAAGTTTTTAAGCATATTCTGTTGGTTGCTGCTAATGTCAAACTTACCATCACTTAATATGAAACAAATTACCCATGCATGAACACGAATATTAGTATTTTTACAAAGATTTATAGTTTTTCTTAGCAGCGCGGTGTCATTACGGGAAGCCTGTGCCTGAATGAAAACATCAGTTACACCAGATGCAACCCAATCCTTAACAGTACCTGCAGTAACAGAATAACTCTTTTGTACAAAAATTCCAGTCATCTTAGTATTTAATCCCTTAGAACTTACTGTAATAGTATTGGTTATTTTCTGGTTGGATACTGTAGAAGTAATTGTTGCTGAACCTGTTTTAGTAAATTTTGTAATGAACTTATAATAACCCTTATTTGTTACGGTCACACTTTTTATAACTCCACCACCATTAATTTTAACACTAATCTTAACAGGATATAACTCTGGATTAATTGAAGTAACCTGTTTACCATTATAAGCATTATTCAATGAAATTATTGTTGTAACACTATTATTTACTGTTATTGGTGTGTTTGATGTCATCGTCATGTAAATCCATGAACCTATGGTGCTCTGGTATGCTCGGGTACTTCCTACTTTAGCGTTTGAACCCCACCAATTATAGTTTGCATTCACAATACCCTTATTGTTATAAACATCAATCTTATTATTGTTAAGTATTGTGTTGAATTTTAGTGTGGTGTTTCCATTATTGTTATATAATACTCCTCCACGTGAAGCAGAATTGCCGGTGATATAATTACTTTTTATTAATAATTCTCCGCCATCATTTCTTATTACTCCACCATAAGTAGCATTATTCTTGGTAAGGGATGAATTATATATTAAATTTCCCTTTGTATCTGTTTTCATGTATAAAACATTTGCTTTATTTGCATTGAAAGCACTATTTCTTACATCAATTTTTGTTTGATCCTGGATATAGAATACTCCTCCAGTACTTGCCACATTATTTGTAAACTGACAATCATTTACAACAACTGTTTTAGCAGAACTGGTTTTACTATATAGTACTCCTCCATTTTTTGCATGATTGTTATTGAATTTGGTGCTTTTAAGGGTGACTTTACCTGTATTATATATGACTCCACCATTTTCTGTTGCAACATTGTTTTTAATTGAGTTATCTGTAATTGTAATGGTATTTCTATTGGATATTGCTCCTCCATGTTTTGCCTTGTTTGCTGTAAAAGTACTTCCTGCTATGTTAATGCTTCCTGTGGAATAGATGGCCCCTCCTTCGTTACTTGCAGTATTGTATCCGAAATATGTTTTTTCAATAGTTAAACTTGACTTATTGTTGTATATTGCTCCACCATTTGATCCGTTATTGTTTGTAAATGAGGATGATTTTATGCTTTGTAGTTTATTGTTTTCACTGATATACACGGCTGTTTTAAGGTTTTTTGTGAAGTTACAACCGTATATGTACATGTAATTTGTTGTGTATATGGCACTGTATACTTTGTTTGCCTTGTTGTTTGTGAATGTGCACCTGTTAAGTGTTAGTTTTCCTATATTGTATATTGTTCCGCCATAGTTTGCATTGTTGCTGCTGAATGCTGTTTTGGTTGCTGTTAATTTTCCCTTGTTGTATATTGCGCCACCGTTTTGTGCAGAGGAGGAGGTTTGTATTTTAAGTCCTTCTAATGTCAATGTTCCCTTGTTGTATATTGCTCCTCCATTGTTTTTGTCTTTGGCATTTTGTATGGTGAATGATTTTAGCAGTACGTTTGCTGCAACGGTTATTGTATGTTTCTTTTGGCTGTTTATTGTGGTTGTTTTTGTTGAATCACCTATGAGTTTCAGGTTTTTTCCAATGTATATTCCTGATTCATTGTAGGTTCCGGCGGCCAGGTATATTGTACCGTTGGTGTTAACAGTTTTTATTGCTTCTTTTATTGTTGCTTTTGGTGAATTTTTACTTCCCGTGTTTGAGTCTTTACCTTTTGTACTGACATATACTGTGTTTAGGGTGTTGCTTTGTTTTGTTGTAATGTTTTCTTGTTTTGTTATTATTTTTGCTGTGTTTGTAGTGGTTGTTTGTGTGTCTTGTGTTGTGTGTATATTGTTTTCATTGTTTGTCTGATTATCTTCTGCTGATACAGTGGATATGCATAGTATTATTGTAATTATTATAAGTAAGGGTAATATTTTTGTTATTGCCCTGTTGATGATTAATCACCTCTAACTATTTTTTTTTCTTAAATATATAATTATATAATTGGTTATTATAATAATTTTATTGAAAAAATCAGTTTTTATTAAAAAAAAGATAAAATGGGGTTTTGGGGTGTTTAGTTTCTTAAAATAATGTATATCATGTAAATAATGAATAATGCCATTAGTATGATTCCATCTTTTCTGTTGAAATCATTCTTATCATATGCTAGTATGTATGTGATTATAACAACTATTACCATTATTAGTGTGTCGATAAACATTATGTTTGTTGTTGTTATAGGACTAATTGTATTGGTTATACCGAGGATGAATAGTATGTTGAATATACAGCTTCCCACAGCATTTCCTATAGCAATGTCTGTTTTTCGGTTGTATGCTGCAGTTACGCTTGTAATGAGTTCTGGTAAACTGGTTCCTATTGAGACTATGGTCAGACCTACTAATGTTTCACTCATTCCTATGCTTATTGCAATGTCTTTTGCTGAATCAACGACCAGGTTTCCACCGAGAATTATACCAATTATACCAATAACTATGTACAATAAAATATAACCCGTGCTTAGATGAGTAGTACCTACAGGCATTTTACTACTTTGTTTTCTACTTTTGAATATGAGGAATGCAACATATGCAATAATTAATATGATGAATAAAATTCCTTCAAGTCTATCAATTTGGCTACCTGTAAAGATAAATATTAATAGTAAAATACTGCTACTCAATAAAATAGGAAAATCCTGAACCAAAGAATCCCTGGTAATATTAATCTTATACATGATAGCAGTAATACCAATAACAGCCAACAAATTAAAGATATTACTACCAACAACGTTACTAATAGCAATAGCATTACTTCCACTAAGTGCAGAAGAAACGGATACTGCTGCCTCAGGAGCGCTGGTACCAAAAGCCACGATGGTTAAACCGATAATCATTGAAGGTATTTTAAGCTTTGTTGCAAGGTCACTTGCTCCATCAACAAACAAATCTGCCCCCTTAATAAGAAATACAAATCCAACTAATAATAGGATAATTGTAATTATGGACATTTAATCTATTCCTCTTCTTCAAGTTTATGAATTTCATCAAGTAAAATTGGTAAAAATGAACCAATATCTGTAACAATACTGATGACCTGAGCACTACCCCTATCAGAAAGTTTTGTAACAGAAGCATTACTAATGTCAACACAAACACTCTTAATACGTGCAGGTATGATATTACCCGTAGCAACACTATGCAGGAGTGTAGCAATCATAATAACCATATCAACATCCTGAACTTCCTCACGCATACGTTGCTGAGCTTCCTGAGAATCATTAATTACATCAGGTAATGGTCCATCATCTCTTATACTACCTGCAAGAACATAAGGAGCATTATTTTTAACACATTCATACATGACTCCACTGGTGAGAACTCCCTGTTCTACTGCATCTTTTATGCTTCCTGCTTTGTTTATTTCATTAATTGCACGAAGATGATGTTTATGTCCGTGAGCAACAAGTTCTCCGGTTTTGGTTTTTACTCCAAGACTTGTACCATATAATGCATTCTCAATATCGTGTGTAGCTAGAGCATTTCCTGCAAATAATTTGTTGACATATCCTTCTTTGATAAGTTGTGCAAGAACTGGTGCACAACCTGTATGGATTACTGCAGGGCCACCTACAACACAAACTTTTCCGCCTTTGTCTTTTATTTTCTTCATTTCCTTAGCTACTTTGTGGATAATGCTGCGTGTAGGTTTTTCTGCAGAAGCTTCACTATTCATGAATTCAAATGTGTTTTTTCCACGAGATTTTTCTGGTGGTTTAACCTTAACTCCTTTGTGTCCAACAACAACCATTTCACCCTTCTTAATAGTGTTTAATGGTTTGCATGTAGCAGTTTTTTCTTTTTCATCAACAACGAGTAAACAATCCATTTCAATATTATCAATGTTAATCCATTGGTTATTATATCTGATTGCTGTATTGTAATTGGTTGTTGAATAAAAATTGTCTGGTACTGTTTTATCTTTTTCGGATGCTACTAGTTCTACTTCATCTTCTTCTAGTAGTTGTGCTCCGAGGTCTGTGACCATGTCTAATATTTTATCTAATTTTTCTTCTTTTTCTGTTTCTATACGAATTATGGCGGTACTGACATCTGTGTTATGTTTTCCAACATTTAATTCTTCAATTTCATAGTCTCCACCTTGGTCTATGATGGTGTCCATGACTTTTTGTAGTGTGAATGAATCAATGATGTGTCCGCTTAATGAAATTTTTTGAACATACATTTATTCAACATCCTTATATTTTTTTTATGTATTTCATTGAAAATCTTATAATATATATTTCTCTTAATCATAGTATAACTATTTTTTAATGTATTAGAATTAGTAAAAGTAAGTATGGGGGGAGAAGGTAATATGGGATTTAATTACATTATTCCCATTGCTTTATTGGTTTTGAGTATTGATTTTTCACCATCTTCTTCTAATTCAAGCATTGCTCGTATTGCATCCACATTTTCTGGAACAACATCTGATTCTTGGTGAACAGCTTGCATATAGAATAATTCTCCATCAACTACATTTACAGATTCTTTCCATACTGGAATTTCATACATGTCTCCACGTGATCTTCCTAAATCTTTAGCATATTCCATTAGTTCTGCAGTGGAACCTAATTTAAGGTCTGCATCTACAGGTAATACGCGGTGTGCTTTTTCAAATGCATCAAGAACATCGTCTGTTGATACATTATTTTCAAGTTCTACCATTATGTTATGGGTGTGCATGAGTGTTGTAGGTACTGCAAGTGCCATAGTCATAACATCCATGCCTTTGATGATTGTTTGTACATCAGGACCATGGTGGCTTGGTACTGTAGTTACAGGTTTTATTGCATTGATTGGACCTTTTTTTGCATCATTAGGGTCTGCAGCACGTCTTACCATCACTGCTCTTACTTTTTTAACACCTGCTAAATCATTTACTGGTTTTAATGTACGGCATAATCCTGTTGTGTTACATGATACTACACGCACATAATCTTTTCCTAAGCTTTCTTCATAGTTTGCTTCTGCATTAAATGAAGTTCCTATAGGGTCATGGTCTTCTCCACCTTCAAAGATTGCTTTTAAACCTATTTTTTTGTAGGTTTCTTCCATGTTCTGAATACCTACTCCGCCGGGTGTACAATCGACTACGAGGTCTAATTTTTCAAATAATTCATCAGCTGTTCCGCTTACTTTAATTCCTGCTTCTTCGAATTGTTCTTCTCTTTCGGGAACACTGATGTATAGGTCGTATCCTTTTTCTACAGCAGTTTTTGCTTCAAAATCAGGAGTTCTTTTGGTTATTCCAACTATTTTCATATCATCTTGTGCAGTAACAGCATCTGCTACTCTTTTACCAATGGTTCCATATCCATTAATTCCAATACCTTTCATATTAATACGTCCTATTTAAAAAATTCTAAGGAAATTATACTAGATTAGATGTCTAATCTAAATCTTCTTATATAATTATATATAAGGTTGGATTTTTTATTTATATTTAATGTAAAATCATGATAAATTATTTTTTCTTCATGGTGTTCTTTTTGTAATTGTTGTTCACATGAAAAACATATGAAAAGTAATACAAATGTTCATATGTAAATAAGTGCATTTATTCATTTATATCTTCTATTCTTAATTATTTTTGACTATTATTTCATAAAACTTAACATTATCTATGGGTATAACTGTTAGGGTTATAAAAACTATTTATATTAACATTATCAAATTATTATACAAGAAATAATAGTCATCATTATTCAAAAAATCATTAAAAAATTTCAAAAAAGTATTAATTATAACATATTTTAAACAAAAAAAAGTATGAGTGAGGGAGAAAAAAATGCACATACCTGACGGATTAATAGCCAATCCCACAATATTAGGAATATTCGCAGTAATATACATTATATTAATGGCATTAGCATTAAACAAATACAGAAAAAACCATAACGAAAAAGATTTGCCAAAACTGGCATTATTTGCAGCAGCAATACTGATAGTTCAACTAATAGAAATACCACTGCCAGTACCAGCATGTGTACACATATCACTAATAACAGTAATGGCACTCTATGACCTGGAAGGATCAGCCATAGTATACACCATAGTAACAATAGCACAAGCCTTCTTCGCAGAAGGAGGAATAAGCACACTAGGATTGAACCTATTAAACTTAGCAATAATAGCACCATACGTAGCATACTACCTCTACGACTTCCTTAAAAAACATAATCAAAACTTAGCACTATTCGTATCAGGATTTGGAACAATAAGCATACTCGGAATAATAGTAAGTATAGAATATGCACTAGCAGGAGTATACCCAATTACATTCGGATTAACAGTAATAACACCAATAGAAATGATAGTTGGAGTAATAGAAGGTCTAGTAACAATAATAGTAATGAGAGCATTACATCAAATAAAACCAGAACTAACACCAGCACTAAACGAAAAAGAGGAATCAAAAAAATGAACAATAAGACATCCATAATAATAATAGCCTTAATCGTCCTGGTCTCACTAATTGCAGTTTCACAAGCACTAAATATCTACGAAAAAGGAAACATAACACTAGAAGAACACAACCATGACCATGGAGAACACGACCACGAACATGAAGAACACACAAATGAAACAAACCATACAGAAAACCATACACATGAAGAACACGAAGAACACAATCATTCTAATGAAGAACACAAATAAACAATAAACCAAGTATAGTCTCCAAAAGAACAATAAAATAAAACCTTGTTCACCTTTCCATATCATTTTTTTTCAATTTACATATCCAAAAAAATTCTTATTTTAAAGTTTTCTAAATGAAATAAGAAAACTTCATTTTTTTTAAAGTTTTATCATTTTAATACAAAAATTTATTATAATTTAAAATATAATAATATATTATGGGGAAGGATAATGGTTAAACGAAAATATTATTTAAACAAACTAAAAAAATTAAAAGATACAGAGGATGTAAAAATTATAACAGGTGTTAGAAGATCAGGAAAAACACATCTATTAAAAGAGTTTATTAAAGAATTAAGAAAAGAGGGGTTCGAAAAAAATATTATTTACATTTCCTTTGAATCAAATGTATATAACCATATTAAAGATAATTTAACACTCAATGAAATAATTTATGAAAAAACAAAAGATTTAACAGGTAAAATTTATTTATTTTTTGATGAAATACAAAGAGTATCTAATTGGGAAGAAAGTATCAATGGTTATAGGGTTGATTTAGATTGTGATATTTACATAACTGGATCTTATGGTCAAATGTTGAATGGAATAAATTCCACAATACTATCTGGACGGTATGTGAGGATACACATGCATCCATTTTCATTTAGAGAATTATTGGATTATTACAGATACGATAAAAATATAAAACTTGGTCCAACCGAAGAATTAACAATATTAAATGAATTTCTTAATTATGGTGGATTTCCAGGGATGTTGCAATATGACGAACCTGATGAAAAAATTGATTATTTATCTGATGTTTACGCATCCATAGTCTTAAAAGATATATTACATATACAAAAAATAGGTAGTGTAGATTTGTTTCGTCGACTAATGGAATTTATGATAAATAATATAGGAAATATATTTTCATCAAATTCAATATCAAAATACTTAAAATCCGAAAATAAAAATAATAAAGAAAATAATAATATCGTATCCTCAAACACTATAAAAGATTATACAGGTTATGCAACTGATGCTTATATTATATATCGAGTTAAAAGAGAAGATTTAAAAGGTAAAAAAATATTAAAAACTTTAGAAAAATATTATGTGGTGGATCAGGGATTTTATTATTTGTTTAATGATGAAACAAAAAGGAATATGGGTTTTTTAATAGAAAATATAGTGTATTTAGAATTACTTAAAAGAAATTACAATATAACTATCGGAAAACTATATAATTTGGAAGTTGATTTTGTATGTAAACGACCAGGAAAAACATTTTATGTACAGGTATCCGAAAGTATAAATGATCCAAAAACAAGAGAACGTGAATTCAAATCATTAGAAAAAATCAAAGATAACTATGTAAAATATGTGATAACCACAGACCAAATCAATTACTCTTCAAACGGGATAATACATCTAAATATATTAGATTTTCTTAAAAAAGAAGAATTATAACATAATAAACTAATTAATTAGGTTATATAAAACAAAATGAAACATATTTACAGGGACATTAACCTAAAATCAGATATTGATATGATAAAATATTCAAAAAACTAATACTTCTTATTTTTTCAAATAATTCAAAAAAAAGAGTTTAAAAGAGCACAAAAATTTTGTACCCTTATTCGATTAAATTTAATTCTTTACTAGCATAAAATCCTATAATTCCACCAACTGCTCCGAGAACAATATAAAATGGGAATACATACACTACACTACTTAAAGCATAACCAACATAAGCTGCCCCATATAATAAGTAATATAATCCGAGAGAAATTATAGCAGTAACCACACATGCAATAAATGCTGTGACAAGACCTACGGCTCCAGAATCTACTAAAGAATCATGCTTCATAATTCCAACAAGTATGCATGCAAAGAAAACATATGGTAAAATGTTGGAACTAGCTCCACTAACAAGATAAGTTATAACAATAATTATAACACCTAATGGAAGAGCCTTGTCTGAGAAAATATTTTTCAAATCCATATAGAATTCCTCCTAATTTTTTAATTCATCTTTAATATGGTAACCTAATGCTCCACCAACACAACCTAATAAGGTAAATATTATGATATTAATCAAGGAATATTGTATTAGAGCAATGGCATAAAATCCACCTTCAGTATAATAAACAACAATCAAGGAAATAATAAATGTAATAATGGAACCTACAAGAAATGCAATGAAAGATGAAAGCAAAGTATCAGTCATATCCGCATTTTTAATTATTCCAGAGATAATTCCAATAAAGAATATTGTTGGCAATATTATGGTTGCATCACCTGAATAGAGGGATGTTGGAATCATCATCACTATAGTTAAAAGAATACTATTTCCTTTAAACACATCTTTAATATTTATATTTACATCTCCCAAGAAAAAAGAATAAAAATAAAAGAAAAGGTTAGAGTAAGATTATTCTAATGGTGTACCTTCTATAGCTCCAATCTTAGCCGGGAAATATTCATCTACAATGTACTCTAAACCATACTTGGAGAAGGACTGCTGTTCGGCTTTTTTACCTAATTTAAGCATTTTCTTAATTTCGGTCTGCCAGAATTCTCCTCTGTAACGTGGATCTGCAGATAATTCTTTAAGACGTGCTACGTCAATATCTTTAAGCTTATCTGTCGGAAGATCATAATTCATAATATCTGAAGCTGTAACTCCAAGGAATTTTGCATCAGGTGTTGCAAGGTCATGGTTTACGTGTGCAAGTTTTGCACTACCTGATATAATTACCATACCAATGTGGAATCCCCAAGGGTCTCCGTCGTTACAAATATATACTGGTACATTAAGTTCATCACTTGCTCTTCTGATGAATCTTCTTGTTGCACGTGCAGCTTGTCCTTTAAGTCCGACAATTAATGTATTGAATCTGTCGTATGCTTTTTCCTGTACCATACGGTGGAACATCCCCATGGTTTCCACTGCAATAATACGTTCTACATTAGAATCAACAAACTCAACATCATCTACTGTAGGTGGGATGGAATAACCTGATTTTCCCATTCTAAGTGCGTTGAATTCTACGTCTTCATCTTTTAGTGTGATGTCACCGTATACTGCTGCACCATCTTCTTCAGGTAATAATCCGAGGTTTTCTCTTGATACACCAAGGGTTACTTCTATATCTTCTGTGATGTTGTTAGATTCCTGCTGGTTGTCAAATCCTACATCCCATCCTTCTGATACATAGTACATCTCCCTCATAGTAGCAGTTTTTTGAATATTCACTAGTTCTTTACAGAAATTACCGACACACATCATCTGGGCCATTTTCTTTATCTGCTTAACATTTCCGAGTGATCTGGTTCCTTTACGTTCTCCAAGTTCGAAGTATCTTTTTTCTTCGTTATAGATAATGTTTCCTGTTCCTCTTGAAGGAATTTTTAAACTAGGAACTTCTTCTTCAAGAATTTTTTCTAATACTTCATCACCCATTCCACGTAATCTGTTAAGTGCATGTTCTTTATGTTGCATCATAAATATCAGTTCCCTCCTATTCTTCTTCGTCTATTTCTTCTGTCATGTTTAATTCTTCTTCGGCTAATTCTTCCATTTCTGTTTTAACCCGCATTTTTTGTTCTTCAATTTTTACTTGCATTGGTTCTATTTCTGGTTGTTTAAGACGGTGTTTCATGTCCATAATTTTTGCTTTGTGTGTTACTTCGTCCATTATTTTCTCGTATTCTGGCACGTCTTTTTCTGCAAGTAGTGCGGATTGTTTGATTACAACAGGTACTAGGTCTTCGAAGATTTTTGCTCTCATTTCTTCGTTTTTAGCAGCTTTTTTGGTTCTTATGTATTTTTCTAGTTTTCTTGCTATTTTCATTGTTGCTTGTCTGATTTCTCGGACTATTTCTTCTTCTGGTGCAACACTTTGTTTTCCTGTTGAGAGGTATGGAACGTTTGTGGATATTATGTTTACAAATACGGATATTGGTGCGTCGTCAAGGTTTCTTACTCCATATCTTCTCCAGTCAATACTTTTTAGTGCTTCTGTTATTGCACAACTTCCCTGATCGAATGTTAATGGTACACGGTTAGCAAATCTCATGATTTCTGCTTTTTTCTGTTGTCCTACTAGTCTTCCTGCTTTTCCACCGTATGCAATTCCTGCTTCTACGATGAAGGATACTCCTCCACGGTATGCTTGTGGTTTTCTGGTTATTGCTGTTGAGAATTCTGGTAGTAATATTTCGTTTATACCTTTTTCTATTTGTTCGTCACCTATTGGTTTTAGTCCGCTGGTTGGTGGTGCCATGAATTTCATTTGTTCAAATTGTTGTACTACTTGTTCTGCTTCTTTCCATGTGATGCTTTTTGGACGTTTGTTCATGTCGATTCCTGTTGCTTCTTCAAGTTCTTTGATTTTTGCTGCGGATACACGACTTAATGAGTCCATCAGTAGGTTTTTGAATCTTTTTTTGTTTGTTGATTTGCATAATTCCATTATGTCATCTGCGGTTACTCCTTTAGGGTGTGGTAGTACTGCTTTTGGTAGTGGTGGTATTTGGTCTGTTGCTCTGTCGAATGTGTATTTTCGTCCGGTTGGGTCTTTGAATACTATTTTTGCGTGTGGGTTTCCTATTACGGTTCTTCGTATGTATTCGTATGCTCCTTGTTCACTCATGGAGTATGATACGTCTTTGAATTCTATTTCTATACCAGATCCTGTTCTGTCTGTTTCAAATTCTTTTCTGTCTAGGATTATTCCAGTGTTCTTTTTAACGTCGAGTTTTACACTCATTTCGACTCCTTTTAGTTCGTCTCCGTCTTTGTATCTTGATCTGATTTTTACTGGTTGTCCTGTTGTCATTTGGGATAGGAGTACGCATCCACTACATCCGAGTCCTTGTTGTCCTCTGGATTGTATGTTACGGAATTTACTTCCTGCGAACATTTGACAGTATACTTTTGTTATGTAGTCTTCTGGTATACCTGGTCCATTGTCTGCGTGTTTTAGCAGGTAATGGTCTTTTCCTAATCTTTTTAGTTCTATGGTTATGTCTGGTAGTATTCCTACTTCTTCACATGCGTCTAGACTGTTTGTTATCAGTTCGTGGAATACTATTGTTAGTGATCTTATTTTTCCGGAAAATCCTAGCATCTGTTTGTTTCTTTTAAAAAACTCTGATGGTGTTAATTCCTTAAATTCTTCAAATATGTCGTTTGTGTCACGTTCCAAGGATTTCAAACCTCCAATAAATTTTATTCTTTTTTTTATTACTACTTTGTTCTTATTGTAATAACCACTATTGTTTTTTTTATTCTTTATTATTTGCTGATTTACTCGTGTTTTATGAGTAATTCTTGTTTATTTTATCCGTATTTTGGTAAGTATACCTATATGTAATAAAATAAACTTTGGTATTTTTTCTTATAATAATATATGTAAAACATATAATATAAAAGCATGGTATATACCCTACATTATGAAAATATACAACTTTAGGGGGGTCTTGATAAGTAATCAAAGAGGGGTCTTGAAAACTAATAAAAACACTACAAAAAATAATATAAAAAAAACACTACAAAAAAAATATAAAAAATAGAGATGGAGGTTATTCTAACTTAGGAACTTCTTCAAAAACTTCATCATCCTCAGATTCTTCATCATCAAGAGCAGCCTGATTATACTCCTCCTCAGCATCAGTGAAATCCTCATCAGTATCTAAATCTTCACGCAAGAATTCTCTCTCATCAGGAGCACCATTAACCATTTCATCAAACTCTTTCCTTTTAAGCTTATCATGCATCTTTTCAAGATAAGCATAAACAGTCTTCTGCCTAGAACCATCAAGAATCATTTCAATAGCTTCCCTAGCCATCTGAATATTTTCAATCTTACCAATTAATGACACGGTTTTACCATAAATACTAATTTCAACATCTAACATGTCATGCATAATCTGTCTAGTTCTACCATTTTTACCAATAATCCTACCTTTCTGTCTAACAAGAGCCTTCTTAGACTTCCCAACATAATCCTGTAAATTAATAATTTCCAAAATAAGATCATCATCTTGTAATCTTAAAGCAATCTCAGGATTAAAACCTCTACCAATAGCTTTTATCATATACCTTGCCTTCCAAATAGCTAAAGGATCATCAGTCTCTTCAGTGGAACTAATTGAAATATTTCCAGTCTCACTATCAATCTTCAATTCAGTCTTAGTTATAATCTCAAGTTGATGTTTAATTTTACCATTTTTACCAATTGTTACTCCAACACGGTCCTTAGGTATTTTTAGATATTCTGTGTTTACCATAATAAAAGCTCCTTAAGTGGTGTTTATAAAATTCTTAATATAATCAGTTCATTTAAAATAATTAGTTATAATCAATAATAAATTCAATCTCAATTCAAAAAGTTCTATCGAGAAATCTTTTGGTGATGATGATACCCTAAAAGTATCTTCATGTACTACTATTATATATGGAAAAGATATTATTTAAAATTATTTATTATTACTTAAAACATTAAATAACTAATTCTTTTAGGATATCCTTTCTTTCATAAACTTATTTCTATTTAATAACAAAAAATATACAATCTATTAAAATTTACTTGTATAATTCTAAATATTCACAAAAAAATTTCAAACAAACCAATCCAAAAACAACAAAACAAAAAAAAATAAAAAAACAAACAACATTAAACAAAAAATATAATAAGATTATAAAACAAAACATTAACTTTAAATGAATAATATCAAAAAATTAACTTATTAAATAATTTAAACAATAAAAGGAGGATTATACTATCAATTTTAAATATTTTTTATTATTATTTATTTTATTTTTATCAATTTCCATAGTTTCAGCTGAGGACTTGCAAGATGTTAATTCCGAAGATTCTATAAATCATGATATGTATATGACTAATTCTTCAGAAAATAATCTGATTTCTGATGATTTTAAAGATATTGAATATTCTGATGAATATTATGATTATGATTATGATTTTGGTGATGAAACCTATGAAGAATTTGAAATAGAAAATGAAACAGACATAACGGTACCAATATCAGAGAACAATACAAACAATATTAAACATCCCATTGAATTAAATTCTAAAGGAAATAATATTTATTTTACACAAGCCCAAATTGGTACTGCAGCTAATCAAACTTATACATATATTGCTAACAACAGGATTATCCCTTCTTATGTAAACATAGGAAATACTAGGGTAAATATGAATGATTTCTTATATTTAACTTGTAAATATTTAAATACTAATTCTAATATTGTATATGCAAATTATAATCATGTGAGTAGTATTAGTGGTACTAATCAACCTAATCGTATTTTTACTAAAAGTGAATATCTTAACTTATCACAATCTATTATTAGTTGTTATGAAACGAATGGTCGTAATCCCAAGAATATTGATTATAAAGGAGTAACTATTAGTTTTGAAGATGCATTATATTTTTATTCAAGAATAGCAGCATATAAAGATAACAAAGGAACACTTATCACAAACATACGAGTACTGGCCTTATACAATAAAGATTATTCAATAGAAACACCAGCATTAACATCCAACAGTAACCAACCATTCACAATAACAACCACCACCACAAACAACAACAATGGAACATACACACTAAAATTACAAGCATCACAAACAAGCAATATATACTACACAACCAACGGAAGCACACCCAACAAAAACAGCCACAAATACACCAAACCTATAATCATATCCAATAATACATGGGTACGCTATTTTGCAATAAAAAACAATAATGAACAAACACCCATACTATCATATGGAATAAACAAGGCAAGCTTACCATACATCACAAGCAAAACAATAAAAACTAACCAGGGATACGAAAACCAACTAAACATCACAACATCCGAACCAGCCACCATATATTACTCATTAAATGGAACCAAACCATCAATACAAAGCCCACAATACCATGGAACACTAACCATAAACAACAACACACTACTACAATACTTTGCCATAACACACAGCAACCAAAAAAGAAGCCCCACATATTACTACAGACTACAAAACCCCACACCATACATCACAATATTAAACACCACAACAGTAGAAGACAACCACCAAAATGTAACAATAATCGCCAACAAACCAGGAACAATATACTACACAAGAAACGGAAGCACACCAACACCACAAAACAAACAATACACACCAGGAACCACACTAAACTTAACAATAAAAACACAACTAAAAGCAATACT
>AUXO015994758.1_pt1 | contig 18698 bp, 16 predicted proteins | sample 768731 | NCBI WGS metagenome assembly AUXO01 (sample SAMN02715735, study PRJNA202380) | gut metagenome | biome: sheep rumen | host: Ovis aries | place: New Zealand: Palmerston North
AAGAGAAACAGCAAAATACATTTTGTTCCATCAGTGTTTTTGATTGTAGAAAAACATGGCAATAGACGTGCCGCAGATGATAATATAACCGATTACACTCCAGAAATCGGGGATTTGCTGCAAGAACACAAAGCCCATCAGTGCGGCAAAGACAATTTGAGAATAATCAAACACGGAAATTTCACGCGCGGGTGCGTTGGCATAGGCCGCTGTAACGCTGAACTGACCGCCTGCTGCGGCAAAGCCTGCGAGCAGCAGGAATACGAGCTGTTCCGGCGTCATCGGGTGAAAAGCGGCGAGCAGATACGGGACGCATACAAGGCAGGAAAAGGCGGAGAAGAAGAAGACAATAAACGGTCCCCGCTCGCCGTTCAGGCTCAGCTTGCGAACCATGGTGTAGGCCGCTCCTGCGCCGAGCCCGCCGAGTGCTCCCACCAGTGCAGGTCCGGTCGTGAGGGAGGAGAGGCCGGGCTTGATGATGCACAATGCGCCGATAAACGCAATGACAACGGCGGACACCTGAAAGGGTGTGACTTTTTCCTTCAGATAGAGATAGGAAATAATGATTGCGAAAAACGGAGACAGCTTGTTGAGCATCGACGCGTCGGAAAGCACCAGATGATCGACGGCATAGTAGTTGCATAAAATACCGATTGTGCCGAATGTCGAGCGCAGGATAAGCTGCGGCAGATTTTTGGGCTGAAACTGAAATTTTTTCTCCGACCGCAGCAATACAGCCAGCGCAAAAAGAAATGCAACGGCATTGCGGAAAAAGCTCTTCTGCATCAGCGGCAAATCGCCGGACAGACGCACAAATAAATTCATCAGCGCAAAAAAGAAGGCTGACAGAGTGATGAAAAGAATTCCTTTTGTTTTCTTTGACATGATAATCTCAATCCCCTGTATGATTCTGACAGCACAAAAGACGGAGCGAACTCCGCCTTTTCCGGCTATTCGGTTTCTTCGTAGCTGCGGGTCAATGCAGACAGCAGCTGCTGATACATTTCCTCCGCGTGTTTCTTAAAATTATGTTCGAGCAGTGCCGCCTGCGACCGGCTGACCACATTCATACGAATGGAAAAAACATCTTCCATCGAAAGCTCTATCACAAAATCTTTCTCTCCGAACTGCTCTGTCCTTGCGGAAATCTGCGCGTCACGCCGGATTTTTCGAATGACGCGGAGCGCGGAAAGCTCAGCCGCCTCACGCACCGTATAAGGCAGCCGATTCTGAAATGCCTCGGCAGTATCCCGCCCCTTTTGTGTGATGGAGAACAGCTCTTCTCCGGTGTCAGACGATTTTTCGATATGCGCAGAACTCTGAAGCTCCGCGAATGCTTCGGACAGTTCAAAATAACCGAATCCATCGTCACACCAGGTACAGATATCCACGACAGCGTCATAGGACACCGGAAACGGCAGATAGGTCATACAAGTTAAAATAAGAAATTTAATTTCATCCTTTGTGCGGATAAAGCCGTAACGGATCATAGGAACACCTCGAATCAATCTGTCATTTCGTTCTTATTCAGTATAACACAACGGCAAAAAAATGCAACGCGAAACACGGCGGAACAACAGATTGCTCTTGTTTCAGCGGATAAAGTATTGTAAAATGGATGCCATAGGTGTACTGGGGTGCACAATACAGGAGAAGGATTATCTGCATGAATTACGAATTTTGTTGTCCGACACTGTTCGGACTGGAGGGCATTGTCGGAGATGAACTGCGCCACAGCGGCGGTCTGGAGGATGTTCGGGTTGAAAATGGCCGTGTACGTTTTTCCGGAGACGAACGCACACTGATATGGGCAAACCTCTGGCTGCGCTGCGCCGAACGCGTCCTGATTCAGATTGGGTCATTTTCTGCGCGAACCTTTGAGGAGCTGTTTGAAGGGACATATGAACTGCCCTGGCTGGATTTTATCGAAAAGGACTGTGCTTTTCCGGTCAAGGGATATGCGCTCGATTCCAATTTGCACAGCATTCCGGACTGCCAGAGCATTATCAAGAAGGCGATTGTCAAGAGCCTGTCGGAATCGTATGGCATCAGCTGGTTTGAAGAGACCGGTCCGCGCTGTCAGGTGCAGTTTTCTATCCGCAACAACATAGCGACATTATATCTGGATACTTCCGGTGCAGGTCTGCACAAACGCGGCTACCGTGCGAACGCCAATGAAGCGCCATTGCGTGAGACACTTGCAGCTGCGATGGTGCATCTTGCGCGCTTTCGCGGACGAGGTGCGTTTCTCGACCCGTTTTGCGGTTCGGGAACGATAGCGATTGAAGCGGCATTGGCTGCCATGAATCGCGCACCCGGTCTGCTGCGCTCCTTCGACGCGGAAAAGTGGAACTGGATGGATGCTGAATACTGGAGACAGGCAAGAGAACAGGCGATGGACACCATGTACCGCGACCGAAGCTATGACATCTGCGGCAGTGATATTGACGCAGGCTGTGTCGCATTGGCGGAGGAAAATGCAAAAAAAGCCGGTGTTTCACACACCGTGCGTTTTCATCAGCAGGATGCCCGTGAGCTGCTGCTGCGCGGAACGGAAGGAACGCTGATCTGCAATCCGCCGTATGGAGAACGCATGATGGATATCACGTCTGCGCGCAAGCTGCTGCACAGCTTTGGCGCAAATGCCGTTCGTTCGCCCATGAAGCAGTATATTATCAGCTCCGATGAGAAATTTGAAGAGTATTTTGGCGCAAAGGCGGACAAAAAACGCAAGCTGTACAACGGCATGATCCGGTGCAATCTGTATATGTATTATCAGCCGCCGGAAAAGAGAAAGCGTTTTCGCCCTGCAGGCGGATCCAAATTCCACACGAAAAATGGTCATAAAAACCGCGATCATCGACAAAAATGATACATACCATTCAGGAATACATCAGACAGAATAAGCTGAATGTCTATCAGATTGCAGTTCAGACAGAGGAAGTCATACACTGCGCCTGCTGTCAGCCGTGCAATGACTGCGGCAATATTTTCTCTGTCACCAAGGTGTTTCTCAACACAGCAGTGGGAATGCTGATGGATGAAGGAAAACTGAAGCTTGATGATCGGATTTTGCCGATTATCCAGCCGTTTGTCGATTTCCCGTATGATCCCATATGGAATGACGTAACGGTCCGGCACGCATTATCTCACCGAATGGGAGTGGATTCCGGGGTGATCGACATTGACAGGGATGATATTCGGACATATGAAACAGACAATCATCTGAAATATATTTTAGACTATCCTCCGAAATTCCGCCCGGGTTCTTATCGGAAATATACCGATGGCGCGCATTATCTCCTGTCACTGGTGGTGGAACAGCTTGTTCAAATGCCGGCGGACACGTTTATCCGGCAGAAATTGCTGAAACCTCTCGATTTTCAGCATACGGCATGGACGCGTTGTCCGCGCAATCATACCATCGGCGCGACAGGCGCATATATGCGGACAGATGATATGGTCAAAATCGGTTGGCTGTATCTGAATCAGGGGGCATACAACGGTCGGCAGATTGTAACAGAAGACTGGATTGCCGCGGCAGAGCAGGGCAGGTTCGATTTTTACCCGATCAAAAACTCCTCTTTTTGGCAGAAAGGCGGTATGAACGGACAAATGCTCCTGTACAGCCGGAAAAAACGGATTGCCGTGGCCTGGGAAGCGTGCGAAGCATACGCCAAAATTCAGCAGCTTACAGATGATGTTGTCAGGCTTGCTGAGGAATCATAAGCAAATGATACACCATTCCCTTTGTCGGCTGCATTTTATTGCAGACGAACTTTGATCGAAACAGCTTTTTGCGCTTGCTTTGGGTGCGAAAAGCTGTTTTTCTGACGGAATTTCCTGAGGGGAGTCGAAACTTTGCAATGAGTTTCTTTGTCAAAAAAGTTTATTGTCCATGCTTTGCGGAAATATATTATGTGACAGCGTGTCATAGAGATTTCAAATACATCACGGGAAGCCGTTTCGAGGCAGCGAGTGAACGGAGGAATGCGCTCATGTAATACGGAAATGCATTGCTGAGCCTTCGAGTGCGCTGACAATAAATCGAAATTACCGCCGGAAAAAGTTCTGAAAAAGCGGGAGAACCGGTAAAAACGCCGCTGTCAGGGCCATTCATAAATAATTTACAAAAATATTGGCAAAATCGGAAAAAAACACTTGCGTATTTTCAATAAATGAGCTAATATAATACATGTTAGCACTCGGGTTGATTGAGTGCTAACATCAAATTGTTATTTTAATCATCTTAGGAGGATTTATCTTATGAAGCTCAAGCCTTTGTCTGATCGTGTTGTCATTAAGATGACCGAAGCGGAAGAAACCACCAAGAGCGGCATTATTCTCGCCGGTACGGCGAAGGAGAAGCCGCAGGTAGCGGAAGTTCTGGCTGTAGGTCCCGGCGGTGTTGTTGACGGCAAGGAAGTTGTCATGCAGGTCAAGGTCGGCGACAAGGTCATCACCAGCAAGTACTCCGGCACAGAAGTCAAGATCGACGGCGAGGAACTGATCGTTGTCCGTCAGAACGACATTCTGGCAGTTGTAGAGTAAGTGCCGGAACGATTATTATCCATCTGAATTTAGGAGGCTATTTTTACTATGGCAAAGCAGATTCTTTTCGGCGAGGAAGCTCGCCGTGCACTGGGCCGCGGCGTAGACCAGCTGGCCGATACGGTTAAGGTTACTCTCGGTCCGAAGGGCCGCAACGTTGTTCTTGACAAGAAGTACGGCGCTCCGCTGATTACCAACGACGGCGTCACCATTGCAAAGGACATTGAACTGGAAGATCCGTTTGAGAACATGGGCGCACAGCTGGTCAAGGAAGTTGCAACCAAGACCAACGATCTGGCTGGCGACGGTACCACAACGGCAACTGTTCTGGCACAGGCTATCATCCGTGAGGGCATGAAGAATGTCGCCGCAGGCGCAAATCCGATGATTATGCGCAAGGGTATTGCCAAGGGCGTAACCGCTGCCATCGATTCCATCAAGGCGAATTCCGAGAAGATCAAGGGCTCCAGCGATGTCGCTCGCGTTGCTGCCATTTCTTCCGGCGATGATACCATCGGCGAGCTGATTGCTGAGGCTATGGATAAGGTTTCTGCAGACGGCGTTATCACCGTTGAGGAATCCAAGACCGCAGAGACATACTCTGAGATCGTAGAGGGCATGCAGTTTGACCGCGGCTATATCACCCCGTATATGGTTACCGATACCGATAAGATGGAAGCTGTTCTTGACGATGCAGTCATCCTGATTACCGACAAGAAGATTTCCAACATTCAGGATCTGCTGCCGCTGCTGGAGCAGATTGTCAAGACCGGCAAGAAGCTGCTCATTATTGCCGAGGATCTGGAAGGCGAGGCACTGTCCACGCTGCTGCTCAACAAGCTGCGCGGTACGTTCACCTGTGTTGCCGTCAAGGCACCGGGCTTTGGCGATCGCCGCAAGGAAATGCTGAGAGATATCGCTGTTCTGACCGGCGGTCAGGTCATCTCTGAAGAGCTTGGTCTGGAGCTGAAGGATGCAACGCTGGATATGCTGGGCCGTGCACGTCAGGTCAAGGTCAATAAGGAAGGTACTGTCATTGTTGACGGCGCAGGCGCTGCAGAGGAAATCGCAGCTCGTGTTGAGAATATCCGTCATGCCATTGAGAACACCACCTCTGACTTCGATCGTGAGAAGCTGCAGGAGAGACTCGCAAAGCTGGCGGGCGGCGTAGCTGTCATCAAGGTCGGCGCTGCAACCGAGACTGAGATGAAGGAAAAGAAGCTGCGCGTTGAGGATGCGCTGAATGCAACCCGCGCTGCGGTTGAAGAAGGCATCGTAGCCGGCGGCGGCGTAGCGTATGTCAATGCGATTGCTGCAGTGCAGACGGTTGCTGACGAGGCACAGGGCGATGAAAAGACCGGTGTCAACATCGTTGTCAAGGCACTGCAGGAGCCGATCAAGCAGATCGCAGCGAACGCAGGTATTGACGGCGCAGTTGTTCTCGAGAAGATTCGTGAATCCGGCAAGGTCGGCTATGGCTTCGATGCTTATACCGAGAACTATTGCGATATGATTGCGTCCGGTATTGTGGATCCGACCAAGGTCAACCGTTCTGCTCTGCAGAATGCAGCTTCTGTTGCTGCAACCGTTCTGACCACAGAGTCGATTGTAACGGACATCAAGGAGCCGGCTCCGGCTGCTCCGGCTGCCCCCGATATGGGCCCCGGTATGTATTAATTAGTCCCAAAATGATTTGGCAGGCACGACCTTCGGGTTGTGCCTGTTTTCTTTTCAGAAAGTCTACCCAGACAGAAATTCTCATGGTATAATCATAAGGAAGAAGCCACATGCTTTTCTATATATTTAGAGACTCGGTGATTGTTTATCACAGAAAGGAGGAGGAGCGATGTGACTCTGACGCAGCCTGTTTATCTTTGGCTGATTATACTGATTGTTTGTCTGGTAGCGGAAGCTGCTACCACACAGCTCATCACAATCTGGTTCGCTGCGGGGTGCATTGGTGCACTGCTCGCCGTGACGTTGGGATTTGGCACGACAGTGCAGTTTGCTGTTTTCCTAATCGCATCCTTTGCTATGCTGTTGGTTCTTCGTCCGCTCCTACGCGGTGCACTGCGCACACGGCAGGATAAGACAAATGCAGACCGCATTCTCGATCAGACCGCGATTGTCATTGAGACGATTGACAATCAGCATGGCACCGGCCAGATTCGCCTGATGGGGCAGATCTGGACCGCGAGAAATATTGAGAAAGACGTTATGATTCCGGAAGGAGAAACTGTTGTCGTGCGCGATATATCCGGCGTCAAGGCGATGGTGGAACGCTGTCAAACGAATGGAGGAGGAAAACTATGATTTTTTTGATTATTCTGGCAATTATTCTCATTGTTGTGGTATCCAATATTAAAATCGTCCCGCAGGCTAAGGCGTATACGATTGAACGCCTCGGCTCCTATCAGGGAACATGGCAGACCGGTCTGCATTTTAAAATGCCGCTGATTGAGAGAATTGCACGCAAGGTTACGCTGAAGGAACAGGTTGTTGATTTCGAACCGCAGCCGGTTATTACCAAGGATAACGTCACAATGCAGATTGATACGGTTGTCTACTTTCAGATTACCGACCCGAAGCTGTTCACCTACGGCGTAGAAAACCCCATGGCAGCCATTGAAAATCTGACAGCCACTACACTCCGAAATATTATCGGTGATCTGGAACTGGATGAGACGCTGACCTCGCGCGATGTCATCAACAGCAAAATGCGCACGATTCTCGATGAGGCAACCGATGCATGGGGCATTAAGGTAAACCGTGTCGAGCTGAAAAATATCATTCCGCCGCAGGCAATTCAGGAATCCATGGAAAAGCAGATGAAGGCAGAGCGCGAACGCCGCGAAGCGATCCTCGTTGCGGAAGGTCAGAAGCAGTCTGCCATTCTCGTTGCACAGGGCGAAAAAGAATCGATGGTTCTGCGCGCCGATGCAAAGCGGGAGGCACAGATTAAGGAAGCCCAGGGCCAGGCCGAGGCACTGATGACCGTACAGAAGGCGCTTGCGGACTCTCTGGCGCTGCTCAATGCGTCTGCACCGAACGATCAGGTCATTCGCCTGAAGGCGCTGGAGGCCTTTGCAAAAGCTGCTGACGGCAAGGCAACCAAAATCATTATTCCGTCCGAAATTCAGGGACTTGCGGGCCTGACTTCTTCCGTTCAGGAAATTTTCCAGACAAAGTCTGCCGACAATCAGAACTGATCGTTTGATTCGTCCAATTTTTGACTGGCTGAGGGGAATAGCGAAGCGGAGTACAATCACACAGTCTGAACTGGTCTGACATCCGGTGCCATCGGATGCCAGGCCTTTTCTTTGTCTATAAAAACAAGCTCGACACGCATATTCCATGTTCCGCCGCATATGCTGAGAAAAGGGAAATGGAGTGGTGTCGTTTTGAACAAACCAAAGAAGTTTTGGATTACTCTTGCTGTCGGGATTTGTGCAGTTGCCGCAGGTGCAGGGCTCAGCCGGCTGTGGAATGGCCAATCGGTGCCCAATCATACACCCGGTATGGCAGACACACAGGAACATACAGCTGAAAATCAAACAAACAAAATGCAGGTAGAAAACGGGGGACCGCAGCAGCCGATCGAAATTACAGTAGGGGAGGAGACGTTGCTGAATTCTGCGCAGCAATTGCTTGGGAAAGATCTGCCCGTTGAACAACTGTCAGCGGAGATTACAGCACCGTCTGACGTTGCATTTTCAGGAACGGTGAGCAAAAAAGATGCTGCTGCCATGCTCAGCGCGCAGAAGGACAGCGTTTCGGATGCTTATCTTGCCGTGCTTGATTTACTTCCCGATCAGCTTCCGTTTACATTGAAAATTGGCCTGAATGCTGCTGACGGAGCGGCTGAAATCATCCCCCGCAGTTTAACAATTGCATCGATGGAAATACCTGACTCAGCAATGAAGAAGGAGTGGTTTGATGTATTGGAGCAAAGCATCAATCAGGAATTGCGAAAGAAAATGCAGCAGATTGACTCGATTTCTGTACAGGACAGCGGTCTTCTGATTCGGGGCCGATGAGCAAAAGATAAGGCTTGCCGTCTGACAAACAGACCGCAAGCCTTTGTTATCTACGTATTTTTTTATTTCACTGAATTAATATCGTCCTGCACCAACATAATGGCTGGTGTAGTACGAACTGTTCAGGCTGGTTGTGCAGACGCCGCTGCGCGGATTGGCTGCATGGATAATCCGCCCGCCGCCCATATAGATGGCAACGTGACCGACAGAGCCGCCGGAATGACCGGTAAAGAATACCAGATCGCCCGGACGCAGGCTGGACTTGGAAATCTTCCTGCAGCCCGCATACTGTGCGGAGGAAGAACGCGGAATCGACTTTCCGAAATGTCTGTAGACATAGGATGTAAAGCCGGAGCAGTCAAACGAATTCGGACCGGATGCACCGTACACATATGAGCAACCGAGGAAACGCTTTGCATAAGATACAATGCTGGAGTTGCTGGAATCGGTGGTCGGCGTTTCATCCGATACATTTCCGCCGCCGGACGGCTTAGAGGAAGAAAGGTATTTAGAACCGACAAAACCATACTTGCTGCCGTACTTGATCTGGTACCAGTAGCTCGATGTGTTTACAACCGTTACAGCCTGTCCGTAAGAAAGATGACCAATCGTGGAATAAGAAGAACCGCGGCCGGAGCGAACATTCAGACCGGATACTGCACTGTACATTGTCTTTGTCCTCGAGGACGGAGCAACCGGAGTTTCCGCGCTGCCGCCGGAAGGCTTAGAGGAAGACAAATACTTGGAGCCGACATAGCCATAGCCGCCGCCAAACTTAATCTTATACCAGTAGCTGGAAGTATCAACGACTGTAACAGCCTGCCCCTTGCTCAGATTGCCCTTCGAAGCAAAAGACATGCCGGCGCCGGAACGTACATTCAAGCCGCTGATTGTGCAGTACATTGTCTTGCTCGAAGTCGAAGACGTCGGAGTCGGGGTAGAAGAAGAACCGCTCGGAGCAGCAGAAGAAGTATATCTGCTGCTGATAAAGCCATAGCCGCCGCCGTACTTGATCTTATACCAGCCGTTGGAAGAACCGACTACAGAAGCCGCCTTGCCCTTGCTCAGACCGCCGATGACACTGTAAGAGGTGCCGGCGCCCGAACGAACATTCAGGGCAGATGCGGTGATATATACCGTCTTGTTGACCGATGAAACATGGGTCGGGCTCTTGGTGCTGCCGTTGGTCAGATACTTCGAGGAAACGTAGCCGGTCTTGCCATTGACATTGACCTTCACCCATATGCCGGTCTGACCCAGCTTCGCAGTGGAGGTTCCGCCTTTCATCACAGTAAGTACAGAATAGGATGTACCCGGGCCGGAACGGACATTCAAATCCGTCGTGCTGGTAACGTTCGCCGCAAAAGCACCCGTGCAGACAACAGCTGTCGCTGCGGCTGTCGTGACGGCGAACTTCATCTTCTTTGAACTTATCATGATGGAAAACCTCCTGAAAAAACACAGTTTACTTAGCTGAGAGAGCTCGATTCAGCCAGACTACAGCGATATCGAGAGCCGTATACAAGCCGTCTTTCTCAGTTTTCTTTACAATTCTGTCCTTTGGACGGACACTGGGGGATGTCTGCTGCAGCTGAACCGAAACTCGTGTTGCAACCTCAAGATCCTTCACTTTTTTGGTCTCGAGAATCTGCATCATGATGATATAACGGTCGCTCATGCTGCCGTAGTAGATGATATTGTCATGCCGCATCAGCGGATGGCCCTTATAAGTGAGGATGCCGTCATCTGCGTTCTTTTTCGAGGTAGCTGACATACGATAATCTCCTTTATCTAACTGAATTTACTTTCATACGCAATAGAATCAGTATACCACGCGAGAGATTTCCTGTCAAACAGCGGAAAAAGCACCGTATTTTGAAGCTATCCGAAAGTTACAAATCATCTTACATAACATTACAATTTGGTAACACCATGATGAGTATAGCATATCTATCCTGTTCTGTCAAATATTTTGTTACAATTTTGAAAAGAAAAAGTGCAGAACCCCTGAAAAATGAGGTTCTGCACATGGGCGCAATACCATTTACAGCTCCAGATAATTGGAAATGAGTTCCTGCATGAGTTCATCGCGGTCAATCTTGCGTATCAGACTGCGCGCGTTGTTATAGTTGGTAATGTATGTCGGATCCTCTGACAGCAGATAACCAACAATTTGGTTGATCGGATTATAGCCCTTTTCCTTGAGAGCATCATAAACCGTCTGAAGCACGCGCTTCATTTCTCTGTCGCTTTCTTCCTTCATATTGAACTTAATGGTTCCTTCCTGCATTATGGGCCCTCCTTTCAACATAATATCATAATAATACAGAATATTCGTTTTGTAAAGTTTTTTATTATCTGCGCAGTTCAGCGCCGAACTTTTCCTCGAGAGCAGAAATTGCCTTTTTCATTGCGCCGTCGCATTCCTCGTCGGTCAGCGTGCGGTCGGAGCGGCGCAGACGCAGGGAATAGGCGACACTCTTTTTGCCGTCCGGCACCTGATTGCCCTTGTATACATCAAACAGCGTGACAGCCTCAAGAATGCTGCCGACTGCCTTGGTAATCGCCTTTTCCATATGTGCAACCGGAATACCTTCATCGCAGAGCACGGCGATATCCCGCGTAGACGCCGGATACTTCGGCAGGGGATGATACAGCTTCTCATCCGTATGCACGGCAAACATTGTATCAAGATTGAGCTCAGCGGCGAGCAGCTCGCTGCTGCCTGCGCCGTAGTTTTTGGCAATAATCGGGTGAATGGTTCCGAATACACCGATTTCTGTTTCCCCGGACAGAACTCTCGCGCAGCGTCCCGGATGATAGGAGGGGTTGTCTGTTACCGGTTCAAATGAAACAGCCGGTACACCGCTGCTGCGCAGCAGGCGTTCGATAATGCCCTTGAACTGGAAGAAGGAGAGCCGTCCGTATGTGCCGAGTGCGAGCATGTGCGGCTCCTGCGGCAGGATATCCGGATCTGCAGCGCCGTTCTTCATTTCGGGCAGGTAAACCGTGGCAATTTCGTACAGGCTGGCGGTCTCGTTGCGATAGTTGAGATTGTGCATCAGGCAATCCAGCATGGTCGGCAGAGCGGTCGTGCGCATGACACTGAACTCCTCACCCAGCGGATTGAGAATTTTGACGGAGATGCGCTTGTCGCTGTCCTCGGGCAGTCCGATGCTGTCATACATCTTCGGGCTGCCGAACGAGAAGTTAAGCGCCTCATCAAAGCCGCAGGCACGCGCCAGAATACCGATGTTTTTCTCAAACTGCTGCTTGGGCGTCAGTGCACCGAGAACCGATTCTCCGCCAAACAGTGTGGTCGGAATGTTGTCGTAGCCATACATGCGTGCAACTTCTTCTGCAAGGTCACACATGCGCAGGATATCCGTGCGGAAGAACGGAACAATCACTTCCTCGTTTTCAACGGCGAAGCCGAGACGCTCCAGATAACCGACGATTTCATCGCGGGAGAGCGCAATGCCGAGCAGAGCATTGATCTTTTCGCATTCGAGGGGGAGACGCTTGTGTTCATCACTCGTTGCATCTACATCAATGATACCGTCGACAACCTCGCCGGCGCCCAGCATTTCAACCAGTTCACACGCACGATTGACGGCATCAACCGTCATGCGCGGGTCGAGTCCCTTTTCAAAGCGGCCGGAAGCCTCCGTGCGCATACCCAGCTTCTTCGCGGTGACGCGCACCGTTGCGCCATGGAAGTTTGCAGACTCAAAGACAACGGTGTTGGTTTTTTCCGTAATTTCACTTTCAAAACCGCCCATTACGCCGGCAACAGCTGTCGCCGTGGTACCGTCGGCGATGCAGATCATTGTCTCATCAAGCGAATGGCTCTGACCGTCCAAAGTCTGGATCGCTTCGCCTTCCTTCGCACAGCGTACGATAATCTTGCTGTCCTTCAGGCAGGCATAGTCAAAGGCGTGCATCGGCTGGCCATATTCCAGCATGACATAGTTTGTGATATCGACAATATTGTTGATCGGACGGACGCCCGCTGCGTGCAGACGCTCGCGCATCCAGGCCGGAGACGGCTCAATTTTAATGTTCTTGACCAGGCGGGCGGTGTATCGCGGGCAAAGCTCCGGAACATCGACCTGTACGGAAAGATCCTCGCGGATGTCGCCGCCGCAGCCTTTGACAACCGGCTCGTGCAGCTGAAGCGGACGATTGAAGGTAGCCGCTGTCTCGCGCGCAAGTCCGATGATGCTCATACAGTCCGGACGATTGGAGGTGATTTCAAAGTCGGTGACGTATTCGTCCAGGCCGATTACGGTGCGGATATCGACGCCAACCGGCGTATCTTCCGGCATCAGAAGGAGACCGTCCGGATCACCGTAGGGGATTTCGTTGAGTGTCAGACCGAGTTCCTCGTGCGAGCACATCATGCCGTTGGACGGTACACCGCGCAGCTTGCCCTTGGTGATCTTGACACCGCCCGGCAGGTTGGACTTGTGCAGTGCCACCGGGACAATGCTTCCCACATGTGCATTGGGCGCACCGGTAACAATCTGAATCGGTTCCTCCTTGCCGACATCGACCTGACAGATAACCAGATGATCGGAATCGGGGTGCGGTTCATTGGATAAAATTCTGCCCGTCACAACATTCTTGAATTCCTCGCCGAGATAGATTACCTCCTCCACCTTGGAACCGGACATGGTCATTTTGTCCGCATATTCTTTGTTTGTCACGCCCGACATATCTACAAATTCGGAAAGCCAGCTCATTGGCAGCTTCATATTTTATTCCTCCCAAAAATTCAGTTTCCGGCGGATACCACCGCCATAAGGTTCCGTTTTATTAAAACTGGTGCAGGAAACGCACATCATTTTCATAAAACATACGGATATCATTGATCTTGTAGCGGCTCATGACGATGCGCTCCAGACCGATGCCGAAAGCATAGCCGGAGTATTCATTCGGATCAATGTCGCAAACCTCGAGAACCTTGGGATGAACCATGCCGCAGCCGAGGATTTCAATCCAGCCCTCGTTTTTGCACAGCGGGCAGCCCGCGCCGTGGCACTGGAAGCACTGCATATCCATTTCGGCAGACGGTTCGGTAAACGGGAAATGATGCGGGCGGAAGCGGACAACGGTGTCCTCTCCGTACAGCTTTTTTGCAAACATTTCCAAAATACCCTTCAGGTCAGACATACGGATGCCCTTGTCAACAACCAGACCTTCGATCTGATGGAAGAGAGGGGAGTGGGTGGCGTCAACCGCGTCAGAGCGGAACACACGGCCCGGAGCGATAATGCGAATCGGCGGCTTGCGGTGCTCCATCGTGCGAATCTGAATGGGGGAGGTCTGTGTGCGCAGAACCACATTGTCAGAGATATAGAAGGTGTCCTGCGTGTCGCGTGCCGGATGATCCTTCGGGATGTTCAGCGCTTCAAAGTTGTACCAGTCCTTTTCAACTTCGGGACCCTCGCCGATGGAGAAGCCCATGCCGATAAAGATATCTTTAACCTCATCGAGCACGGTGCTGATCGGGTGCTTGGTACCGACAGCAATGTCCTCGCCCGGCATGGTGACGTCGATCGTCTCGCGCTTCAGGCGGGCTTCCAGCGCAATGGCGTCCAGACGCGCCTTGTTTTCCGCCAGACCGGCTTCAATGGCAGCGCGCAGGTCATTGACCATCTGTCCGAACGCCGGACGCTCCTCCGGTGTCAGATTGCGCATATTTTTCATCAATGCGGTGACCTCGCCCTTTTTGCCGAGATACTTGACACGGATAGCGTCAAGCTCGCGCGAATCCTTGGAAGCAGACATCGCCTGCTCAGCCAGCTCCCGGATAGACTTTAACTTTTCTTTCATCAGATTCAACAACTCCTTGCCAATTATAATGCATAAAAAAACCCTCCGCCCATGCAAACTGGGACGAAAGGCAGAGGAAAGCTTCCGCGGTACCACCCGGATTCCGGAACAAGTCCGGCACTTGGAAACCGATAACGGAGGTTTTCCGCCGGTGCTTTTGGTCACCGGAGCTCCCGGGCGAACTTCACCGTACCGTATCGGCGGACGGCTTACAGCCGCTGGCCGTCCTTCTCTGGAGCCGCAGAGGGCTTCGGTTACTTTTCCCGTTCTCAGCTTTTATCTGTGTTCATTCGATATACCTATCATTTATAACACAGCTTTGCGCAAAAATCAAGCGCGGGATTCAATAAAAACAGGAAAAAACGCCACGAGACAACAAGGCACTGCTGTCAGACAAGGCAAGCCGAACAGGAGAAGGACTTGCGGCACAGCCCCGCAGCCGCGCGGACAGATACTGACCGGGTATATTATTGCAATTTACAAGAATTTGAAAGTTTGATATAATAAATGAGATATAACAAAAAGGGGATGGAGATACTCCAATGATAGACTATGCAAAAGCGTGTCCGACGCTTCCGGCGGAATGGAGCGACTGGGTGATTACAGAGCATATCGGCGAGGGCTCTTACGGTGTCGTTTACCGCGCTGAAAGGAAGAGCGATCCCGATGCGGTCAGTGCGATTAAAGTCATACATATCCCTTCTGATAAAACGGAAGAGCTTTGTGCTGCAAATGAATGCCATAACGATAAAGCCCTGATTCAGTCGCACTATAAAGAAATAGCAGACCAATGTATCAGGAAAATCGGGCCGTTGTCCAACATACAGGATTGTCCGAATGTTGTTCAGATACAGGACTATTGTGTCAAAGAAAACGAAGATGGCTATCAGATTTTTATTCGCATGGAATACCTGCAGCCGTTTCGGGAATTTTACTACGACACTGTTTTTAACGAGGATATCGTTGTTTCTATTGGCATTGACATTGCATCCGCGCTGTCCTACTGCCATAAGCAGAATATTCTTCACCGCGATATCAAGCCGGACAATATTCTCGTTACAGAGGATCGGAAATTCAAGCTTGGTGATTTCGGGCTGGCTAGGGAAACGAATGCCTCGCTGACTGCGGCATCAATCAAAGGTACATTGAGCTATATTGCACCGGAAGTCATTGCCGGCCGGTCATACAACAACCGGGCGGATATCTATTCGTTAGGATTGGTTCTGTATTATCTGATGAATCACAACAGAGCACCGTTTCTCAATCTCGACAAACAGCTAATCAATTCGGAAGAACGGGAAAATGCGTTTGCACAGCGCATTTCGGGCTCTGCACTGCCTGCTCCGGCTGACGCAAGTCCGGAATTCAGCGATATTATCCTTCGGGCATGTCAGTTTAATCCTGACAACAGATATACTTCCGTTGATGATATGCTTCACGATTTAAGGCTGCTCAAGAAGAAAAAATATAAGATTAAAAAGCAGAAGCCTTATGCGGAAAAATCGGCAAGAAGCTGGAAGAAGATTGTTCTGGCTGCGGTTGCTGCCGTTTCGGTCGTTTTGGGCGGAGGATATGCCGCGTACACCAAGTATAATATCGTAGATCACGGTATGTGCGGAGAGAACGCATCGTGGACAGTGTATCGTGATGAAACGCTTGTGGTCAAAGGAACTGGTTCAGTTCAGCAATCCGATGAAATGAAAGATTACACTTCATTTGCAAAGGAAATAATTGTTGAAGATGGCATCACCGAAATTGGTAAAGAGGCGTTTATGGATTTTACTGGTGTGAAAAAAGTGATATTGCCAAATAGTGTAAAAAAAATTCGTACTCTAGCGTTCGAAAACTGTCCATCCATGACAAGCATCAAATTCCCGGATGGATTGACGGAGATTGAAGATAGCACATTTGCTTTTACGGGATTAAAAGAGATTGAAATCCCAAATACTGTTTCTACGATCGGGGAAATGGCATTTGCAAATAGTGACCTGACACGGTTGGTTTTACCCGACAGTATTACATATTTGGATATGAGCGCTTTTTGTGGGTGTGAATTTCTTGAATCGCTACATTTTCCTAAGGATTATAAAACCATTCAGGCTGAAACTTTTATGGGTTGCGAAAAACTACATGAAATTGAATTTCCTGAAAATTTAGAAATTATTGAAGGTTACGCATTTTGTAATTGTAAATCTTTAGAATCTATTGTATTTCCTGATTCAGTGATCTATATAGGAGAAGAAGCATTTTCCGGTTGTACAAGTTTGAAAAATGTTTATTTGCCTAAAAATGTTAAAATAGCAGAGCTTGCTTTTTGTAAGACGCCATGGGAAGAAGCCCGAAATTAACTTGAATCAAACATTGAAAGCCTTCCGCGGCAGCTCTGCAGGGCTCCTAACGGGAGGCTTTCCTAAATAGCTCTTTTACAGTCTGCGTATTCATTTTCGCATTATTCCTCTCTGCAATGCGAATTGTATCGATTTGTGCTATAATAATACCAGGAGAAGGGAGAGGGGAATCGTGTTATGGATTTCAGAGACTATTTTGACTGCAGTCAAAGCATTCATGATTACAATTATACACATAAGGCCGTCCAGAATTTGCAAAGGCTGACCGGCACAGCGGAATTTCAGCATGCAGATGCAAAAACAATTTGTTATCATATTATAAATCAAACAGAAATTGTGATCTTCCACGATTATCTGAAACGGTATCTATATCAGCGCTCGGCGCTTCGCAAACCGTTTCACCTTGTTTCCGATGATGAATACGGCGAAATCATCACATCATCGTTTGTTGAAACGCAGACGCCGCGCTCCTTTAACCCGAATACCGTTCGAAGATGGAGCCGCGTTTTAAGCTCATGGCTGAACGCCAAAACAGTTCCGCGCGACACCATATTTCTTTTGGGTTTCGGACTGCGCATGCCGCCCGGAGATGTGTCTGAATTTTTAGTGAAAGTTCTTAAAACAGAGGATTTTAACTTCTCTGATCCACGGGAAACCATACTATGGTATTGTTATAAAAACGGTTTTTCCTATTCAAAGGCAAACGCATTGATGACAAAGTTTGAAAATGAGACGCATGAGAGCGATTATGGTGAGCCGTTTATCCATAGTGTAAATGAAATTAAAACAGAGGAACAGCTGTTCCGTTATTTACACCGGAATTCACAAAATGATACATTTAACAGAAATATTCAGGATGCTTACTCAGCATTTGATAAACTTCTCGAACAGACAAAAAACATTATTTCCGAATTATATGAGACCTCGGATTATGTAAATCCTGACCAGAACGATACCAAGACAAATCATGATAGAATCACTTTGACTGCGGTTGAAATGGTTCTGAACAGTGGTGTACCGCATCGCAGAAATGGGAATTATGTGGCAGAGCGATTATCGCTTCTTTATCCCTATATCAAAAACGCCCGTCTTACAAGACAGCATATGCATTTAATCCAGAGAAGGAGATGTACGGTTAAAAGAAACGATATCATCCTGCTTCAATTTTTCAATTATTCATACGAAATGCAGAACGCTGCTCCATGTGAACGATTCAAACGCTTTGTGGATTCAACCAATGATATTTTGAAGCGCTGCGGCATGCTGGAACTCTATCCGGTTAATCCGTTTGAATCATTCCTTTTATTATGCCTGCTTTCAGATGAACCGTTTGATTTGTACACGGATGTCATGGAATATTCATACAATCAGACATCACCGGCCTGATCTTTTGACGCCGATCAGACCGACCTCTTAGCAGAAGATGTGTTGTATCGCAGAAATGCCGTACAGCACATCTTTTTTGCGCCGGAAGCATTTGTGACTCTGTCGTTACAAAAAAGCATTTTCTTCTTGATATAATACCGTATGGGAAATGCAGTGTGGATGATGAAAGCACAGATGCACACTGGGGGAAAGATAGTGAGCCGGAAACCGGGGAACAAGTAAACGCAGTGACAGGAGGCGGATAACACGAAACAGAAGACGCTGCGAAGGAGTTATGACCCTCCCGCAGCTTTACGGGTGGATGATCGAATTTGAATCACGAATTCACAGATTCAATCAGGCAATTAAAACGAGGGGGATTTTACGCAATGAAATTTGCAAAAGTAAAACGGACAGCGGCCTTTTTGCTGACCACTGGGTGATTACTCAAACTACACAGAAGAATACCGCAATGTACTGGATGCAGAGGGAAAGCTGATTCAGGCATTTATTACTGGATCATCCGCAACAGGCGGTATCATAATAGAGGAATCAGATA
>AUXO015364808.1_pt1 | contig 18696 bp, 13 predicted proteins | sample 768731 | NCBI WGS metagenome assembly AUXO01 (sample SAMN02715735, study PRJNA202380) | gut metagenome | biome: sheep rumen | host: Ovis aries | place: New Zealand: Palmerston North
GGTAGCTCAGCTGGTTAGAGCGTCGGATTCATAATCCGGAGGTCGAGGGTTCGGGTCCCCCTCCCGCTACAAACGATAAAGTGTTGAAAATAAAGGAGTTGTGAGATAATTCGCAACTCCTTTTTCTGTTCAAAAACTCAAGCGGAGAAATTCGGGTGTATTTCGCGAAGTAAAAGTTTGCTGATGAAATACGATGCAAACATTTACACAAAAGTGACATTTCTGAAGATTTTCATTTGATTAACAATAAAAAACGTGTATTTCGCTCGATTATTCGTAACTTTGCGGTAGACTTTATGAAAATACCTGTTTGAAATCAATAATTACTACACTATGACTGAGAAACTTGACAACGACAGAAGATTATTATGCGAGGCTGTGGAAAAAGCAGTCAACATGAAGATGCGCACGCCGAAGGATTTCGATTTCCTCCGTGACCGTATCTATTCAAAATTGAATATTCTTATTTCTTCTACGACGCTCAAGCGCATCTGGGGCTATCTGGTGGATGAGAGTACTCCCCGCAATTCCAGTCTCTCCGTTCTGGCCCAATATCTTGGTTATAGGGACTTCGAAACATTCTGTCAGAGGATTACAGATGATGGCATTTCAGCAAGTGATCCTGTCCTGGGGCGTCATCTGCATGTAACTGAAGATCTTCAAGCAGGTGACCAAATTATTCTGAAATGGGATCCGCTACGTGTCTGCACCATTAAATATCTGAATGATTCCCGCTTCCAGGTCATCTGTTCGGAGAAGACACGGTTACAGCCGGGGGACACTTTTTTCTGCACGACCATGATTGAAGGGGAACCTTTATACCTCGACCGTCTTTGTCAGGGCGACAACCAACCGATAGGATACGTTTGCGGGAAAAAAGGAGGCATTACCTTCGAAATAATCAGATGACGAGATGAATGTCGGTAAGGATTCTTCCGCTTCAGGCTACATGGCCAGTCAATATGAGGGCATCAACCATGAGTTCACCGAACTCGAGGAGTTGCCCTCACGTGGTTATTGCGGTCTGCTGAAAGCCAAGCGCTATGGTCGTTGGTATCTGTTGAAATACCTTAAGCCGGCTTATCGCAATCAGGCAGTTTATCAGCAGATGCTGCGCAAGGAGTTTGAGATACTGATGTCCTTGCAGCATCCTGCCGTATTACAGGCCGTGGGTATGGAGGATGTTGTGATGTTCGATCAAAGTAAGGTGACCTGTCTGATTACCGAGTGGATCGACGGAATGACGCTGAAGGAATACCTTACCACCGATTCCTCTAAGCAGGAACGCAGAAAGATAGCCCTCGAGATAGCAGAGGCATTAAGCTATGTCCATTCCCAGCAGATAGCCCATCGCGACCTGAAGCCGTCGAATATCATGGTGACGCACAACGGGCATAACGCCAAGATCATCGACTTCGGACTGGCGGATACCGATGCCCATGCCATTCTCAAACAACCGGCAGGCACCGTGCAATACATGGCGCCCGAACAGATGCAGTCGTCGGTATCTGACTGTCGTAACGATATCTACAGTTTCGGTCTGATTCTCGAGGAACTCAAACTGGGACGTTTCTATCAGGGCATCATCCGTAAGTGCCTGCTACCTGTCGACCGCCGCTATCAGAACATGGACCTGGTGATAGCTGATATCCGTAAGCGGCAGAAGAACTGGTGGGGAATGATAGCCTTGGTCTTGGGTTTACTGCTGACGATAACATTCTTGTGGACTCAAGTAAAAGATACCCAGGAGAACACCGAGCGACTGAACCGTAATGCCCATGCTTTGAACCAGGAGATCAAGGAGTTGAAGAAGGAGTATATCGTGTTCGAAGACCCGCAGGTAAAAGCCCTCTGTGTACAGCATTGGGATACTGATGGCGACGGAGAGCTGAGCTATCAGGAGGCAGCGGCTGTGGAACACCTCGGAAATACGTTTACTCAGGATCTCCTTATCAACACCTTCGATGAACTGGAATATTTTACGGGATTGACGGAGATTGACGTAGATGCCTTCAATGGCTGTGCAAACCTGCAATCCGTGAAGATACCTCCAACGGTTCTACGTCTCAGGCAGAATGCCTTTCGTGGTACTGGCCTTCGCTCGATTGTCATCCCTTCGAGGACGGTTACGTTCGGTGATCATGTTCTTGAAGACTGTCAGAACCTGGAGACCATCATCGACATGGCATTTGGGCCGCAGACACATAATAAAGGAGCCCGTCTGTTTCAGAACTGTCCCAACCTAACCGCAATCTTCGTCCCTAATTATCGCGCCAAGAGATTTAAGACAAACTGGAATGATGAGGAACTCCAATGGAACGAATGGCTTGCTATCATTCGAGAGTATATTCCGTTTGAAGACCCTGTCGTCAAGGCTATCTGCCTGATACATTGGGATAAAGATCAGAATCATGAGTTGACAGCCGAAGAGGCGATGGATGTCAGCGATTTGGGACATGCCTTTACCGGCAATCCCCATATCCGCAGATTCAAAGAACTGAAATATTTCACTGGATTGAGCACTATCGGCCCCTTCGCATTTATGGGTTGTACTCGTTTAGAGTCCATCGAACTGCCTCAAACCATCAAGGTTATCGACCAATATGCCTTTACCGATTGTTCGTCACTGAGGAAAATCTCGTTGCCTGAATACCTTGAGACAGTGAAGCATAATGCTTTCAGGGAGTGTGTTCAACTTGACTCCCTCTTTATTCCTGCACATGTCAAAAACTGGTCGTTTGATGCAACCCATGGCTGTCGTAATTTGAGGAGCATCAAGGTAAGTCCTGGGAATCCTTTTTATGACAGTCGTGATGATTGCAATGCCATCATACAGACCAGTAACAACTTTCTTTTGTCTGGCGCTTCCTACGGATTTATTCCGTCCACGGTCGTATCAACCAGTTCTACAGCCTTTGCCGGTTTAATTTACAAGTATCTTACCATTCCCGCCAATTTAAAGACAATAGCCTCATGGGCATTATGCGCCACAGAAGTTACCGGTGCCATTTATCTGGAATCTCCCATACCGCCCCAGTATAATTATAGAGGAGGACATTTCTCCGTTGTTCCATATCAGACAAAGGTCCCTATCTATGTACCTTACGGATCCATTGATGCTTATCGTCACGCTTATGGCTGGGAAGACTATGCAGATAATTTCCGTGAATATCCTGCTGAAATCCCTCCCAAGGTGGCATACCATCGTTTCATCACGCCCCAGCTCCCAGCCCTTCTCGACTCCATCCCCAAATATGGTTTCAGCGGTTATGCCCTCCCGACAACAGATTCCGTCATTGAGTTTTCTCTGCAGTGAGATAGTATGCTCGAGAAAAAACTCTCTGTGGTCGTCGGGTTAGGACATCGTCTGAAACATTGCTGGGGTTTCGCTATGCTCCACCGCCTGACTGTTATTTCATCAGGCCTTCGGCCTTTTTCTTGGCTACTCGTTTAACTTGTAGGGGCGTACTTCATATGCGCCCGCTTCCGGGTAGGGATAACTCTACCCCTACAAATAAAGGTCTACTCAATAACTTATAAACTAACAACTCATCAACTCGTCAACTGAAAAACTTTTTATAGGTTTTTGCCTACTGCCAAAAGGCCTTCTGCCTGTAGCCGCAAGGTCTTCTGCTTATAAGGTCGTTCCGGAAAAGCTAAGGAAATGTACCAAAAAACCTAAGTGCCCGTACCGTAAAGACAAAGAATCAGTACCCCAAAAGTGAAGAATGAACAGCGTAAAAGTAAAGAAGGTATCCTAGTATCCCACAACAAGTTTCATTTTGACACACGCTCATATGATATAAAAACGCCATATAAACCAAAATTAGGGAGAATAGTAACAACTATTTCTTAAAATTATCCAAATCGGAAAATCTGTTTTGGATAATCCCTTGCCGATTAAAAATAGTAATGTATCTTTGTGCGTAATTGTATTTAATTGCTTTTTCTGGTTGAAGGCACAACAGATTAAGCTAAATAATGCTAACAATACCATCTTTTTCCATTTTATGATTTCCATTTTATGGAAAAATAGTTATTTTTGTCAGCAAAGCCATGGATGAAATCATTGCTGTGTTATCACCCATCTACAAGGTTTACGATCTGTTCTTCGCCTTATGGCTGGTGAAGAATTTCTAAAATGAAAAAGATACTTACTTTATTATTGCCCAAATACTGTTTCATGCCAACTTTCATTTGGTGTATTAATCAAAAGAACAAGTGGAATTGCAAGGTATCTTTTCAAAAATGTAATAAAACTCCAAAAAGGACTAAATTGGACCAAAGCTCTTTTACAAAAAGGCCTTACCTTTGCAATGTTATCTCGATGTGACAGGGCATCAAGCGTCGTGTAACAATGTGAAATGAGTAAGAACAAGTATGCTTCTCCCCACATCCGCATATTGACATGCGGAGTAGGGTGTTTATTCAGCTGGAGCGGTGTTTTTCATAAAATAACTTCTCATGGTAGTGCAAAGACTGAAGAGATTACGGATTCGACCGCTATAAATGATGACATCTCTGTTGATGAGAATGTCCTATGGTTTGAAGAAGAATAAGCAAATGATAAATCAATACGAAAATATTAAATATGTAGAAGAACGGCTGCAACTCCAATTGGAAATGCAGCCGTATCTATATGAACACAGCGCCCAGTTTCCTTTGAAGAGATCCCTTATCCTGTCTTTTTCACATTAAAACTGGAAAAGGACTAATTTGGACCAAAACCGTTCTCCTGTTTATTGTTAAATTTGCAAACGTAATGACATTCCGTGATGTCATAGCGCCGAGCAAACGCTTATTGCTCATGCCATACCCCGCTAAAACGGAGGGAATAAGCAGAACATAGGGGAACGCCCATCTTCTAATCGTCAGTACATCTGGATATATTTACTGTAAGTAAAGTAGGAGAGGGGGCGCTCCCTTTTTTCTGTTAACAGTTAATAGTTAGCAGTTTATTGGGCTTTAAATAGTCTTCAATGTATGATGTTATCTTCCTGTACAACATGGCAAATTACACTTTTCAAACAATTTCAAGGCTATAAAAATACACTTTTCAATGTTTTTTCGCTTTGAAAAAATACACTTTTCAAATTAAACTTCCAAATATTAGAACATAAAAAACAGATTTCATATTGTTTATTCTTCTTATTATGGCCTCAAAAAAAGCTTAACAGGTTTGTTATTATTAAATAAAACACCATTTGTTAAATAAACCTCTATATCTCTGTGTCAGAAAACTCTCTATGTCTTTCCTCTTTACTGCTCACTCTGTCGAAAAGGACTAATTTGGACTAAAACTTTTAAACTTTGTCGCTTTGTCTTTTGAAAAAAAGTTGTATATTTGCAAAATGATAGTATGTGAATAGTGCCTTTCAGTAACTCCTGCGATCCTAAAAAATAATGAATATTCTAAATCATTTTTATTGTAAAACATCTACACATATATGAAAAAACAAATCTTCTTTTTATTCTTTGCATTAGTAGCTTGTACGCTTTCGGCAAAACCAATTGACAAAGAAACTGCAAAGCAAAAGGCTCTTTCCTTTTTGAGTAAGGAAAACAGCAGGAAGATGCGCAAAGCATCTTCGAAGGATTTGACCCTCAGCACAGTTGAGAATAGCTTTGAGCGTAGTTTCTATGTGTTTAATGTCGGGCAGGATGATGGATTTGTCTTTGTATCGGCTAATGACCAGACAGAGAGCATTCTCGGGTATGTGGATGATGGATCTTTCGATGAGGACTCCATCCCAGAGAACATGAAAGCGTGGCTACAGTTCTATCAGGAGGAGATAAACAGGTTGGGGAATGTAAAGGAGGCTCAAACAGAAAGCTTAGATAATAAAGAAGCTATAGCACCACTGATAGCAACCCGTTGGGATCAGAGTACTCCCTATAATTATGAATGCCATTTGGGGATTATCGATTCTTATGCTCTGACAGGCTGCGTGGCTACTACCATGGCCCAAGTGATGAATTATTATCAGTGGCCAAAGACAACATCCGAAGAGATTCCCGCCTACACGATAAACTATTCTGGTTATGGTAGCAAGGAGTGGGAGGCACAGCCGATATATTCCTTTGACTGGGATAACATGAAAAACACTTATACAGGTTCGGAAAGCACCACGGATGTCTCAGTAATAGCTGTGGCTAAGCTCATGAGATATTGCGGACAGTCGGTGAGGATGAGTTATAGTAATCTTGGCTCGACTGCGAGTTCCTATTTTATTCCAGGTGCTTTGAAGGATTATTTTGGTTATGATGCTGATCTGACATTGGTGAGTCGCTCGTCTTACACTATTCAGGGATGGGCAGACCTGATTTATAATGAGCTTATGAATAAACGCCCGGTCATTTATACAGGTCAGTCAGCAAGCGAAGGTCATGGCTTTATTTGTGACGGCTACGATGGGAACGGACTCTTCCATATCAACTGGGGATGGAGCGGACAGTACGACGGTTTCTTCAGACTGTCTGTGCTTAATTACAAAGATGCAAACGCAAACCCATCTGGAGAGGGGTATTCGATGAGCCAGGAAGCCATCATAGGCATTATGCCCGAGAACAGTGCAACTGATACCTATGCATCTGGAGATAATATGGGAGGCACGGTATCGATGGAAGCCACGCTTGCTGGTGACGAGGAAGTGGCAGTCGGTAGCAATAATAACTATATCGTACAGGTAACAAATACGGGTGATGAATATAACGGAGTATTGTATGTGTTTGTGGATGGTGAGAAAAGAAGTACTATAGGAGTGGCGATAGCTGCAGGAGGAAAGGAAACGCTTGACTTCAGTGCGGCATTCTCCTCCGAAGGTGAGCATACTATAACGGTCTGCACAGATTCTAACGGAAATAATGTAATCGCTCAAAAGACAGTGACAGCCAGAATTGCTGGTGAGGTTGTCAATGGACTGATTGCTGATATCAAAATAGATGGTTTGAAGGAAGAGAATGGAGAGTATGTCTGTTATAATAACCAGATCAACATCACCTACACATTCACCAATGTGACAGACGAGGATTATACAGGAAAGTTGCAGATGCTTTATACAGCGGGGTATCAAACGCGAGGACAGGTGTGGACTGGTACGCTAAAAGCAAAGCAATCCTTCTCACATGTCATCAACTTGAAGGTGGATTATGGCATGACTGTCACTTTCCAGTCAAATTCTTTAGTACCGAATACTTCTGAAGAGTATAAAATCTCCAAACAAATCGTTGTGAAGTTTGTTAAGGCTACAGGTATCGATGAGGTCAAGAGTGATATGAGAAAGACTGATGTTTACTACAATTTGAAGGGAATGAAGGTTAAGAATCCGACAAGGCCCGGGATTTATATCCATAATGGAAAAAAGATCCTGGTAAAATAGGACATTACTCACTTTGAAGTGGAGTTTTATGTTATGAATTAATTTCTTATAAATACTACAATTTGTAACTTTATAATAAAAGGCTACTTTGTAACTGTGAGCAGAGTTATAAAGTAACCTTTTTTTTAACGCTTTGCAAAACAAAAGGACTAATTTGGACTAAAACTTTTTTTTACTTTGTTGCTTTGTCTTTTGAAAAAAAGTTGTATATTTGCAAAATAATAGTATGTGAAGTCCTGGCAGAGCCATTCTGTCCTCGGCTATCGCTGCTGTTGCAACCAACTGTCGCGGGGAGAAATCCGCGGCAGGCAGAGGGAAGCTCTATCTTTCTACCCGTCAGTAAATCTGGAAAATTTACACGTTAAGTTAGTAGATAAGAAAGCTTCATACTTGCGTTTGTCCTTGTGTTTCCGCAGTCATTGCGGCAACACACTGTGCCGTATAGGTGTGAGCTGAATTTCATTCTTTAACTTACAGGTAATCCAGAACCTACTGACGAGGAATGTCAGGAGGCTCACACTCTGTGTGTCCTGTTTCAATGAGATAATCGAGATATTTTCTTCATTGATATTAAACAGAGATAAACGTTAAAATGAAAAAGAATCTACTATTGACCTATTGTCTGATCATTCTATTGATGTTGCTCTCACTTTCTACCGTGGATGCAGCACCCTCCTTCCGTTCTAAGAAACTACAGAAGTTAGCTGCGGTCCTACCGTTGAATACCGATTCCCTGCACGAAGGACTAAACATACAGACAATTAACGGCCGTCAGATAAAGGTGACGGTTACTGGCAATCAGATAATAAATATAGGCTACCATCTCTTCACCGACGAATTGAAAGCGATCGCAGCCACTCCTATCCTCACTTTCCTGGAGCGTTATTTTCTTCAGATAGACTATCCCGAAACCGACCGGCCCCGTGAGCGTATGCTCCGTGAGGATCGTTTCAAATTCGAGAAAGGCTCACGTGTTACCGTTGCTTCCCTCCGTCCCGATGATGCTTTCTCCTTCAATTACGAGTTGCGGCGGTATGTCGCCACTTGGACACGCGATGGCCAACCGCTTCTTATTGTTTCTTTTCCTGCTGAGCATGAACTTATCAGCGGTGAGAACAAGATTGAGGGGGAAAACAATGTAGAGATGGATATCCTTTCTGCTATGATCCCAACAGGACAGAAAGTGAGTCAAGAAATACTCACACCTACTGTTCAGAAAAATTATTTCATCAAGAAGGGAGGAACCTATCTGAATGATCAACTTACTTCCACCCTTTATTACCAACAACAGGGGGATACCTATCATCTGCTCACCGATGTTTCCCATCCTCTTGAGTCGGCTGCAAACATGATGCTCAGTGCTGATGCAGAATACAACTGTCGGTTAAAAGTCAAGCAGACGATGTACGGCTATAAGAAGAAATACTTTGAAGTACCCCTGCAAAAATGGATCGCTTACTGTAAGAACAATGGCTGTGAGTTGTACTATGGCGCTGAGTCATTTAACAACAATATCATCAAGGCATCTGTTATTGCTGTCAATAATGCAGAGAACTACAATCATGTGCTCTTCGTCAACATCCCCCTGTCGGTCATAGAGAACAAAGGAGGACTGATAGAGGCACAGTTGGAGACCTTCATCCCCATGCATAATGTGAGAAATATTTTTGCTAAATATCAGAAAACCAAGAATAAAGAAAAAAAGCTATACGAATAATGAAAAAGATTCTTTCTACTATCTCCCTGTTGTTCATTGCCGTCACGATGATGGCACAGACCAGCATGTCAGAGATTAACCGTATCAAACGCGACGCTGAGTATCTCTACGGCGAAGCCACTATGAATGACAAACAGGCTGCCCTGCAACTCGCCTATGAGTTGCTGGAGACAGAGATTAAGAACTGGGCGGCAGCCAAGAACAGTAAGATAACCAGTGTTACAGCCTCGAAGATCTTCGAGGTGGCCGACACCATCATCCTGTCACGCCGTAACATGATTCGTGCATTTGTCTATGTGAGCACAAAGAACCTGAAGGCTCAGAAGGGTAAGACCCTTACGATAGAGATCAATAAGAGTGAGCCGATCACCAAAACCGTAGTAGAGAAAAAGGAAGAAACTGTCGTTCAGGCCAATCCTGTGACTCCGGCAACTGTCATCAAGGAAGAACCGAAAAAGGTCGTACCGACCAAACCGAAGAATGCTGCGTTGGAGAAGATTCTCAGGCTCACCACTTTCTACGATCTGGAAAAGACCATTGAGCCCCTCCGCATTGAAGGGAAAGTAAAGAGCTATGGCAAATATGCCACGATGAAGAATCCCGAGGAGTGCTACCTTATTATATATGACACCGATGCCAATATCCGGGCTATCCTTGGAAAAGGTACCGATAGCAGAAAGAATCTCCGAACGGGGAAGGATGACACTGAGAGAGCCTATAAAGGCTGCGGTGCATTCTGGTTTATTTTGGATGAATAACAAAAAAACGATATAATATGAAAACAATCAGTAAAATCATTTTGCTGTCACTCACAGTGATGGCATTTGTGGTAAAAGCGAACGCTGCCGGCGATGTGAAATTCACCATCAACGACGGTGTGGCTTCTGCAGAATTGAAGACTCAGATGGAAAAACACGTCTCTTCTCTGTTATCTGCACTGAATGCTGCCCAGCGTGAAAACCGCGACATCCATTATGATGCGTCGGTCATCACCTCCGAGGCTCAGCAACAGATCGACATGCTTTGGATGAACGTCCATTTCTTCTGCGAGGAGAGTGACATCGTAGAGCGCTGTCTCACCACCAGCAACGGCTATCAGGTGCGCAACATTCCCTTGGTGCTCACCCCGTTAGCAGGTGAGAAGATTGACGAGGACTATCAGGAGGCCGTTATCAACTTCGACAAGAAAGGCACCATCGTGAGTTTCTTCTTCACTATCGGCATGAACATGTATGCCAAGGTAATGCAGAACAAGAGTGAGATCTCCGACATCCGTCGCCGCATGCAGATCCTCGACTATGTGGAGCATTTCCGCACAGCCTACAACATGAAGGACATGCCCTTCTTGCAGCAGGTGTTCTCCGATGATGCCCTTATCATCACCGGTCGTGTGGTGAAGGTCGAGAAGAGCGATCTCTTCCCGCAGGGCAACAAGGTGCTCTACAAGAAACAGACTAAGCAGCAGTACCTTACCAACCTCGGTAATGCCTTCAAGGCAGCTAAGTATATCAAGGTGAACTTCGACGACATCAAAGTAGTGGCTCATCCCACCAAGGCAAATGTCTATGGTGTTACTCTTCATCAGGAGTGGAACACCAACCGCTACAGCGATGAGGGTATTGTCTTTATGATCTGGGACTTCACCAACGAAGATGCCCCGAAGATCCATGTACGTACCTGGCAGCCCGACTGGATTGATAAGGATAAAGGCCAGCGTCTCAACCCCAACGATGTCTTTACACTCAGCGATTTCGTTTTATAAACCATAAACATATCAATAATCATTTAAAACAGTATATACAATGAAAACAACTTATATCCGTTTCGCCATCATGCAGCTGATGCTGCTCTTCGTCCTCTCAGCCAACGCACAGGACTTTCAGGTAACCAAGTTCAAAGAGAACCTCTTCGACCTCACGGCAGCCAGTGCCGCCATCAAGGATAACAACGGCGATGAGTGCGCCCTCATCCGCTTCACCGTTCAGGACAGCAACTTTGATTTCGAGCCCAACCTTGGTGTCGTTCAGATGACTCGTAAGAAAGGAGAGATCCAGTTGTATGTGCCCCAGAAGACCAAGATGGTGACCATCCGCCATACCGTATTCGGCGTGCTGCGCGACTACCGTATCCCCGTTGACATTGAGGCCAAGACCGTTTATGATGCAGTTATCGTCATCAATCCCGACGCACTGGCTGAGTACAGGAAAGGCCGTGAGCGCGTGGTCTATGTCAATGCCGCCTTCAGTGCCATGAGCATCATGGGACCATCACTCGGTGTAGGCTTCAACCTCAAACACCATAACATCGAGTTGGGTTGTCTGTTTGGCGTGAACAAGACCGACGACCTCTTTGTCTATGACAACGGTGGTAACCTGCGTGAGGGCTATGCCTATTCCGTTATCCGTCCTTACATCCGTTATGGCTATCAGTTTGATCTCGGCAACTTCTTCTCTGTCATCCCGCAGGTAGGTTTTGCCTACAACATGTACCGTGGCAAGAAGGCTGACATCGTATCTACCAGCTACGATAACTATAAGAGTGCAAAGACTGTCTCGCTCACCCTCTCTGCCCGTCTGCAGTTTGACCTCAACCGCCACTTAAAGGTGCACCTCACACCCGAGTACGACCTTGGATTGTCTAAGGACGACAACTATAAGTTCCTCAGTGCCGATAGTAAATTCAAGTCATTCACCGAAGGTTTTGGCCTCGCTGCCGGAGCTATCGTTTACTTCTAAAAAGCAAGCATCATGAAAAAGTACTTCATATTCCTGCTCTCTTTTATTCTTTCGTTCTCATTCGTTAACTGCGGAGGCGGTGGTGGAGGCGGTGATGATGACGGCCCTGTTATCAATAAGAACAGTCTGGCTGTCAGCACCTCCAGCGTTACCTTTGATGCAGCAGCCTCACAGCAGACAGTGAATGTAACTGCCAACTGCGACTGGAAAGTCTCCTGTTCTGCCTCTTGGCTCACCATTAACCCTATGTCAGGTAATGCCAATGCAACACTTACCCTTTCCGCACAGGAGAATACTGTTACGGTGCGCGAAGCCACCATTACCGTGACAGGTGGCGGTTTTACCCGTACTATATCGGTTACACAGAGAGGAGCCGAAGAAAAATTATCTGTATCTCCACAAACCCTTGAATTTGATAGCAATGCAGAAGAAAAGACATTTGCTATTACATCAAATTCCAAATGGACTATTTCATCTGATCAGAGTTGGTGTTCTGTCAACAAATCATCTGGTAATGGTAATGAGAACGTCACAGTAAAGGTGACTCAGAACGATATGGACACTAAACGTACTGCCAATGTTAAAATTGCTTGTGGTAGCTTAACTCAGTCAGTTGCTGTGTCTCAGAATGGGGTTTCGATAACAGTTTCTCCACAGGCGCTTTCTTTTGAGTATAAGGCTGGTGAAAACACCGTTGCCATTACGTCAAATTCATCTTGGACAGTCACATCCGATCAGGATTGGTGTACTGTCAGCAAAACATCAGGTTCTAACAACGAGAATATAATGGTCAAGGTGACACAGAATAATTCTGCAGACAAGCGCACTGCCAATGTGAAGATTACTTGTGGCAATAAGACCGAAACCCTTGCTGTAACACAAAACGGCGGTCCATTACCAGTGGTCAGTAATCTGAGTTATTCTGGTGTTACCTTCTCTGAGGCATCATGTACTTTTGAGGTGTCTTCAGAGGAGGCAATAACCGAGTGTGGTATCTGCTATAGTACCACTAATAAGAATCCAACCATCAATGATTCGAAAGTAGCTTCCTCCAGTCCTGCCAACCAAGCAACAAAGTCTGTGAAACTGACAGGTCTGTCGAAGAAGACTACCTATTATATTCGTGCCTATGCAACCTCTGTCATCGGGACAAGCTATACAAGTGAAATGAGAACTTTCACCACAACCAACATCCCGGGTGAGGATGATAATGGCAAACCGAAATATGTTAAAAAGCAAGGATGGTAAATTGTACTTATTAATAAAAAAATATTGGTTATGGTAAAAATTATCCATGGATTCCAACCGTGTTTGCAGAACTTTAATCCAATAAATGGGTTCAAATATGTTTTCTGCTCAAATTTGATTTCATACAATAAACAATACCCTTCATTTAAGAAGATAGTACGCGATTACGAGTTAGGTCAGCCCAAAACCGTTGAAATCAGTTTCCTACACCGAGAGTATAGTTTTGCTATCTACAACTACATAAAATTTAAATACCTGAAAGATTCCATTGTAAGAAACGGTAATAACTTTGAAATGAAGTTAACTTTTGTCTCCCCATACAAATGGAATGATCCTTGTGAATCGGTATTCTATGAGCCTGTTGTTAAAATAGGTGGCGATTCATATCACGTGCTCTGTCTTTGTACTACTCTTGAGCCGACAGAGAGCGAAGAGTCTGCATGGAATCGTAGTGGCAGAAGTGATATTTTGGATGAGAAAACCATTCGCGTAGCATATGAATTTCAGTCGTTTTGTAATCTCCTACAGAAGATGGCTGAAGAAGATGGAAATGTTCAATTCTATCTTAGCATGGTAGATTATTCTGAGTCGAGGGACTATTTCAATCCCAACAACAAGAGAGAATATTCTTGTTTGGAAGAATATATTTGTGAATTAAGCAAAAAGCGTAAAGCTTTTGCCTATGAGAATGAGATGCGCGTGTTTATGGTTCGGAAGATCACTAATGGAAACAACATCGAAGAAAAAGATCTTCAATTAAAGACTTTTAGTGCTGAATTAGATGAAACTGAAATAAAGAATCTCTTTAAATCTGTCACTCTACCTCCGCTTCCCCCCTTTCCCAAAGACAACCCCAAGTCTTTCTTTTATAAGCAAATACAGGACTATGACAATCTTGATTTACGATTAGGCTTGGAGAATATGTATGATATTTTTAAAATTCTTCAAAGCCATTTATATGAGTTAAAGAGTGACTCTAGTTTTGTAAAATCTCTTGTAAAGAAATTTAAAACGAGTAACCCAAAAGGTTTGATAAGCTCATCATTGATACCATAAATTGTCATATAAACAAATGAGTCGTGTGTACTAATTATATTAAATAAGTACAATTATGAAAAAAATATTTATTATACATATTTTGTTAGCCATGCCACTCTTGGCGTGGTGTGATAACATCAACTTTACCGATGCTGAAGTGAAGGCTATATGCGTGAAGAACTGGGATACCAATGGAGATGGGGAACTCAGTAAAGCTGAGGCTGCGGCAGTGACAGATATAGGGACAGTCTTTCAAGAAAACACAAGTATTAAGTCATTTGATGAATTGCAGTATTTTACGAGTTTACAAATGATTGCGCGTAGTGCTTTTATAAGGTGTAGTAATCTGACCTCTGTTACTATCCCCAATTCCGTGACTTCCATCGGTAATTATGCTTTTGAGGAATGCAGCAGTCTGACATCTGTTACCATTCCAAATTCTGTGACTTCAATAGGTAATCATGCTTTTTGGGGATGCGTCAGTCTTACTTCTGTTACTATTCCTAATTCAGTGACTTCGATAGGAACTTATGCTTTTTATCAATGTAGTAGTCTGACCTCTGTTACTATCCCCAATTCCGTGACTTCCATCGGAACCAGTGCTTTCTTTGGTTGCACCGGCCTTACTTCCGTGAACATCCCCAATTCTATCAAATCCATAGAATCGGGTACTTTCCAAAATTGTAGCAGCCTGACATCAATAGACATTCCTAGCGCAGTCACATCTATTGGTGGCTCTGCTTTTTCAGGTTGTAGCAGTCTGACTTCCATAAACATTCCAAGCACTGTAACATCTATTGGAAATCAGGCTTTTATTTCGTGTAGCAATCTGACATCCATAACCATTCCAAATACTGTAACAGGGATTGGAGCGGATGCTTTTATGGGTTGTCGTCTTTTAAAAGAAGTTCGTATTAATGATTTAACCTCATGGTTGAATATATCATTTAAAGACGCGTTGAGCAATCCATGTTGTTACGGTGCTGGTTTATATCTTAACGGAAAAGAACTTCAGAATATCTCTTTTCCTAATACAATAAATGAAATAAAACCCTTTGCTTTTGCGGGTTGTAGAGGTCTGATCTCCATAACCATTCCCAATTCCGTGACAACTATACATACAGGTGCTTTTGATAGCTGCAGCAGCCTGAAAAGCGTAAAGGTAGAATCTAATAAACCATTCAAAATAGATTCATCTACTTTCCCAAGTAATGTCGTTATTTTTGTGCCGAAAGGATGCAAGGAGGCTTATCAATCAGCTGATGGTTGGAAGAATTACATCATATCTGAACAGAATCCAAATGAGGCAATTGCCTTTGCCGATGCCAAGGTGAAAGAGATTTGCGTAAAGAACTGGGACACGAATGGTGATGGGGAACTCAGCTATGGTGAGGCTGCGGCTGTGACAGATATAGGAACTGTCTTTAAAGAAAACACAAGTATTAAGTCATTTGATGAATTTCAGTATTTTTACGGTCTGGAAAGTATAGGTGAATATGCATTCGATAAATGTACTAATTTGAAATCAGTAAAGTTGCCTGATTATCTGAAAAAAATTGGTCATTTCGCGTTCGGTAATTGTAAAGCATTGAAAAGTATTGTAATACCAAAATCGGTAAATTTCATATATTGGGTAAGGTCTAGTTCATCAGGTAAAACTACAATGTTTTATTGTAACCCATTTTTAGGATGTAACAGCCTAGAATCTATAGTAGTTGAAAGTGGCAACGAAAGTTTCGATTCTCGTGACAACTGTAATGCTATTATTCATAAATCAACGAATACATTGGTTTCTGGATGTAAGAATACGGTAATTCCCAATTCTATTAGTATTTTAGGTTTTACTGCATTTGTAGGATGTGAGGACTTAGTATCAGTTGTTATTCCGTACAATGTTTCAGAGATTCAAAAAGGAGCTTTTGTCGATTGTAAAAACCTTTCAATGATTACTATTGATGGAGGCGTTAAGATGTTTGATAGTTCACCGCTGCCTGATGAATACTGGTATGGTAAAATAAAAAAAGGAACATTCGAAGGGTGCTTAAATTTTAAAAAAGTAATAGTCAAGAATTTAGCAGATTGGTCAAAGTCATGTTGTGTTGATTCTCCTTTATATTACGCTCATCATCTTTATAGCGATGAAAACACGGAGATTATAGATTTAGTAATTCCTAATGGTGTTGATAATGTAGGATATGGAGCATTCCGATACTGTAGCTACTTGAAATCTGTTATCATCCCTAATAGTGTGAAAGTGATTAATGGAAATGCATTCCAAGGCTGCACATCTCTTACCTCTGTGACAATTCCTAATAGTGTGACTGAGATAAATGACCATGCTTTCTATGATTGTCCCAAACTTTCAGCTATTATCTGGGATGCGGACTTTACTATGCCCAATTATATTGTTAATGGGAATACTACTAACATGCTCTTTTATACAAAAGATGCAAGTTACGCACCATCAAATATAAGAAATGTCATTGTTAACGGTACAGCTAAAGAGATTGTGCTGTCTGATGTAAGAAGCGGCAATAATAACTTCTATTGCCCCAGGGTGTTTACGGCAGAAAAGATCAGCTATACACACAATTATAAGATGACATCCGGGCTTGATGGCCAGGCAAGAGGATGGGAGACGATAGCCCTACCGTTTACAGTGGGCGAAATTACCCATGAGTCGAAGGGTAAGCTACTCCCGTTCGGCGCATGGACCAGTACTTCTGATGCGAAACCCTTCTGGCTGTGCAAACTGAGCAGTAGTGGATTCACCCGTGCTACCAGCATAGAGGCGAATACACCTTATATTATATGTATGCCGAACAACAATGATTATGATTCATCATTCAATTTGTCGGGCAATGTGACATTCTCGGCAACCAACGTTAAGGTGCCCGTGAGCAACTCAGTGACAACGGTGAAGAGCAACGACAAGACATTCATCCCTGCTTTCTGTGCACAGGATAAGGCATCTACCGTATATGCACTGAACGTGAATAATAGCTATCACACTGAAGCCGGAGGCTACACAGAGGGTAGTGCCTTTGTGAGCGATCTGCGTGCGGTGAGTCCTTTCGAGGCTTATATGACGACAGATGCTACCAATGCCAAGCGTGCGTTCTTGATTGAGTTCAGCGAGACGACGGGCATTGATGAGATGCCGTCGGCTGATAATAAGGGTGGTCTCCACAAGGTATTTAACCTGAACGGTCAACTGGTGAAGAAAGCTAACACACAGAGTGAGTTGGACGAGACTCTGAAGCAGTTGCCCACAGGTGTGTATATTATCAACGGTAAGAAAACGGTTATCAAACGATAACGTTAACGCTAACGATAACTTTGGCGGAATACATTAAAACAAATATGATATGAAAAAATGGATGATTGTATGCCTGCTGGCATGGATAGGGACAGCAGCTATTCAAGCGCAGATAGTTCTTCCTACCAAGAAAAAGGCAACCACTGAGACTCCTACGGAGAGTATGGTGAAAAAGGAGAAAAAGAAAAAGGTGAAGGATGTCGGAAGTAGTCTGCCAACACTGCCAACCTCAAAGAGAAAGAGTGACAGTGATAGTCAGACACCTGCAAGCAGTACCGTGAAGACAACTTCAACGGCTCACCCCGGTGTGCTGCCTACGCTGCCTACTACGGCCAAACCTGTAAGCACGGAGACGACAGTGGAGAAACCACATCCCGGTGTACTGCCGACATTGCCCACCACCACAGCAAAGCCTGTTGAGTCAACAGCGGAGAAGAAAGAGGTGGCAAGGGTGACGGTGAAACGCCGCGTGGCACCGAGGGCAAAGCCCATCAAACGGAAACCGGCAGTGGAAGACAATGAAATCTATGAGAGTGCGGAGCACATGCCTACCTATCCCGGTGGCGTGAGTGCGCTGATGGAGTTCATCAAGAGTAACATGCAGTATCCGGAGGATGCGCTGGCAGAACGGGCTGAAGGTATCGTTCAGGTGAGTTTCGTGGTGGAGAAAGACGGATCGACGAGCGAGTTTGAGGTACTCGACGAGCATCATCCTGCCTTGGAGGCTGAGGCTGTGCGTATTCTGCAGCAGATGCCGAAGTGGACTCCTGCCACACAGGACGGTGTGAAGGTGCGCGTGGAATATACCGTGCCGGTGAAGTTCATTGCACCTGAACAAGCGAAGGAGGACGATAACGTTAACGCTAACGATAACCCTGTTCAAGATTAAATTTTGCAATAAATAGTAGAAAGTATGAAAAAAATGTTTTTAGCTGCTGTTGCGGTGCTGGCATTGGCATCCTGCAACCAAGAGAAAGGTGGTGGCATACAGTATGTGCCGTTCCAAGAGAGTGAGAAATCAAACTGGGGTCTGATAGATGCCAGTGGACAGGCTCTGCTGACGGATGAGTATAAGCAGATGCCTACCGTGGTGATGCACGACCGTTTCTTCGTGAAGAACAATAAAGGACTGTGGGAACTTTACACTGCCGAGGCAAAGCCCAAGCAGATTGGTGATGAGTATTCGCAGGCTGGCGTGTTCGTGGAGAATGTGGCTCCTGTAGTACAGAAGGATAAGCAGATTGAGTTTATCGATGTGGA
>AUXO016216227.1_pt1 | contig 18695 bp, 31 predicted proteins | sample 768731 | NCBI WGS metagenome assembly AUXO01 (sample SAMN02715735, study PRJNA202380) | gut metagenome | biome: sheep rumen | host: Ovis aries | place: New Zealand: Palmerston North
CTGGAATACTATGGCGGGGACTGGTACGCAGCCAATGGCAAATGGAAGGGCAATAACACTTCTGACATCGGCAGCGTGCTGAACGTGCGGCATCACGCCGTGATCTCCAGCCACATGCTGACCATTGATGGTATTGGTATTTCCACTATTGCGACAAATCTGTCGATCCGGGATCTGTCAACCATGTATCTGTTCGCCTGGCATCAGCAAAGCGGGGCGAAGGATATCAACCAGGGTGTTCGGATCTATAACCTGAAGTTTGTGGTGAACGGTATTACGGAAGCGAACTTTGTTCCCGTTGTTCAGCAGCCAGGCAACCGCGCCGGTATGTTTGATACCATTTCCCAGAAGTTCTACACCAACAGCGGCACCGGTCATTTTATCACCGGCTCCGCTGTTTAATATTGAAAGGAGTTGCTGCATATGACTTACATTGTGATCGAGATGCAGACCAATGGCAATACCACGGCGATCGTGCCGCCTGCCAGTTTCAGTGACCGTCAGCAGGCTGAAGCCGCGTTCCATACGGTGCTGGCCTCTGCCGCCGTTTCCCCTGTGGAGAAGCATGCTGCCATCATGGTTGCCGAGGATGGCACCCTGGTTCGCCGCGAGTGCTATTACCATACCGCTGAAGAAAATCAGGATGCGTAATCGCCTTCATCTAAGAAGTAAGGAGGGATTCGCTTGGACATCGTAACGTATATTCTCGCCAAGAAGAAAGGCGGGGGTGGAGGCGGTGGTAGCGGAAGCACAGTCGTTGTGGTCCCGAAGCTTTCGACTGGCACAAAGATTGCCGAAATCGAAGTGGATGGATCCAACAACAGTCTGTTTGCGCCATCACCTGGCCTCACCAAAGTCGAGGGCGAACGGCTTGACATCGGCGATATCGGCGGACTGGATGTGCCGATTGACGATACTGCCGGCTATGACGCCACAGACAAAGCCTGGAGCGCTGATAAGCTGACACGCGAGCTTGCGAACAAGCAGGACAAGCCTGCCACTGCCGGTGTTGCCGGGCAGGTGCTGGGGCTGAATGAACAGCTCCAGCCCGTATGGACAGACGGAGGCAGCGGCGGAGCGGACATTGACGATACCGCAGGCGCCGGTACAACAGACAAGACGTGGAGCGCGAACAAGCTGACCACAGAGTTCGGCGGCGTGCACAGCGTGCCCACAGGCGGCGCTTCCGGTCAGATTCTGTCCAAAGCCAGCGGCACGAACTACGACACCCAGTGGGTGGACAGTGTTGCGCTGCTGCAGAACGACGAGGGTTTCTTCTCTCTGATCAGCAACATGCCGGTTGCTTCCGATAATATTGATGACACTGCCGGGGACGGCGATGTCGACAAGACCTGGAGCGCGGATAAGCTGGCGTCAGAGCTTTCCGGCAAGCAGGAAGCCGCTGCCAATACAGGAACTTCCGGACAGATCCTGAGTCTGAACTCACAGCTGAAACCGGTATGGATCAACAACACCGGCAGCAGTGCAAGCATCGACGACAATGCCGGTGCCGGCATCACCAACAAAGCCTGGAGCGCGAACAAGCTGACCAATAAGTTTGGCGAAGTACACAGCGTTCCTACCGGTGGCACTACCGGGCAGGTGCTGGCTAAGAACAGCAGCACAAATTATGACGCCACATGGACTGACGCTGTCGAGGTAGTCTCCAACGAAAGCGGCAAGTATACCATTGTTGGCAATGCGCCAATCACCGGCAGTCTGATCGACGACAATGCTGGGGATGAAGATACCGGTGTCACATGGAGTGCCGACAAGCTGGTAGACGAGTTTGCTTCCAAGCAGGATCAGCTGCCGAGCGGTGGCACAACCAATCAGGTGCTGGCCAGAGATGCCAATGGTAATCTCACATGGATTGACAAGGTGAGTGTCACATCTAATCTGACTACCGGAGTGCAGATTGCCGCCATCCGTGTTGATGGAACGCTGACACGGATTTATGCACCCGCTGGCGGGTCAATTGAGGTGGTGAGGCTGGCATGATCTACCTTGGGAATAAGCCGGTTGGGGTGGCGCTTGGATCGGCGATGTATGAGAAGGCGTCGAATTTGGCTTTTAATGGTGTTGATTTTGTTAGCCTTGGAATACCAGAAGTAACAATCAATAACTCCAACGAAAACGGGTTAGTGTTGAGCAGTGGATTTAATACCGCGATCGTTGAGAAAGTCACGATTAGGGCAAAATCCATAAAGGGGATAGAATACGGATTTATGAACACCCGAGAGCCTGCCGACCATAAACTCAAAGAAATCGTGTTCGATTTGGAAGTCGATTATGTAGGACCTACGTGGCTACGAAGCGCGTTCTACGGGCGTTCCGGGCTTGTTTCTATCTCCGGCGCAGAACTGGACGGCAGCTCGTCAGCTAATTATGCGAGTACGTTTTCCGGCTGCGCGGCATTGCAGGAGGTAAGATTCCGAAAAAGCACATTCTTTGGGAGCCTTAACATGGCGTCTAGCTCTGCTTTATCCGACGCATCGCTTGTATCTATTGCCAACGGTCTCAACGAAAACTATGCTATGACGCTTACCCTCCACGCTACACCAAAAGCCCGCTGCTCTACGCTGATGGGAACAAACGATAATGGCACATTTGTGGCTGACGAAAGCGGAACCCTGTCGTTGGCGGACTTCATTACAACTGTAAAGGGGTGGACGCTGGCATGAGCCTACAGAAAATTGTTTACCTGACCGAATCGCAGGCGCAGACGCTGTTCGCCAATGGCGCAATCACCGTTGACGGCGTGACTGTTACCTACAGCGCGGATGACCTGTATGTCACACCTGCCAGCCCTGCGGCAGAGGTATCCGTTGTTACGCCGCCTAGTGGCAACACGTTCGCTCTTGACCCGTGCCCTGTTACCTACAACTTCGGTGAAAAGGCCGAGCTGACTGTAACCGTAGCCGCAACGTCGCAGTATCATTTCATGTTCAGTTGCCCTTCCAGCGCTGCTACCGTCCTGACGATCACAGGCATCACCGGCAAGACTGGCGATACCACGCTGGAAGCAGGCGGCACGTATGAAGTGGACGTGTGGGCCGGGATCGCTTTCATTAAGAAGCTTGAAGTGGAGGCGGTTACATGAGCATGATGCTGCGACGGGGGATGATGCGAAGAACGGCTGGCGTACTGCCCGCAGCGTATCAAAGGGTTGAATACTTGCAATCCAGCTCAGGTCAATACATCGATAATATCCCTATAACGTTTGACGGGCAAGGCATTGATATGCTCGCGAAGTTTCAAGTATTAGAACGAAAACTGTATGGGCCATATATCTTTTCTACGCTCAGCACAATGCTATATTTCGTCATACGCAACCACAGTTCGGAAAAAACACGATTCAAAATCAACAATGTTAATTACAATTCAAGCGCGTCCCCGCCATCTAATGTGCCCCTGGAAGTGTCGATTAGCGACGGCGTTGCAAGGATGTCATATTCCGACGAAACAATGGTCGTTCCATCTCCGGCTGGAAGCAGTACACTCACCGTATTCGCTTACTCAGGAGAACCAGCGGGAACAACTTACAACGCGCCAATCAGAATAAGCTACCTGCGGCTCAAAAACCTTGACGGTACAGGTATTGAACTGATCCCATGCGTCCGCATCTCGGACAGCAAGCCTGGTATGTATGATACCGTAAGCAGTACTTTCTACACCAACTCTGGAACAGGCGAGTTCGAGGTGGGGCCGGAAGTCACGCCAGAAGGATACATCAAGAGCGGGTTGGTGCTCTGGCTTGACGGAATCGACAAGGGCAGTAATCCGGCGCTTTGGCCTGACAAGCTGGGAGAATATAATTTCGATCTGACAGGCTGTACCTTCACGGCAGACGGCGTGGTCTTCGACGGGAATGGGCGCGGCAGCCGGACCGGAAACATCCCAGCGACCATCGCTGCGGGAACCGTAGAATTCTGCGTGGAGATGGACGCCACCAACGAGACAAACGTCTGGGGTGGCATCATCATCCCCGGCACAGCGGACAGCCGCAGCCATATCGGCGCGGATCTGCGCTATGATTACAACGCCACGGAGGAAAGCCCTGCTTTCAGCATCGCCAACGATTTCCGGACCCAGTCCAGCAAGTACCGTTTCTTCCCAGGCGTACGGATTCTGACCGCCAGCGCCACGGAAGAAGCCTGCTACGCCAACGGCATGGCTGTTGAATCCGCATATAGTTCCAGTTACGGAAGCTTTGCCCCGAACAGCAGTGCCAACCTGGTGACTATTGGATACCGGAACTACAGCGGCGTGGGCCACGTCTTCAAGGGGACCATTCACGCCATCCGCATGTATAATCGCCAGCTGACAGCAGCAGAAATGCTGACCAACCAGCGGCTTGACAACGCCCGGTTCAATCTGGGCCTGAACATCTGAACGGAGGTATGATCTATGGCACGTACTATTTATATCGTCAATGCTACACAGGTTGTGACCAGCGAGGCCCATCCGGAAGGTATGTATTCCGTGAAGCCTGACTATCCGAAGACTTTCGACAGTCTGAACTATGACGGCAATACACAACGCGCTTTTGAAGTGGCCGAAGCGGAGTATCGCGCCTGCGAGAGTGCGATGCTGCTGGATACCAACCCCACTCGAGTGATGCAGACCATCACTATGGAGCGTTCGGATGGCACTCCCTATTATCATCGCAGCAAGGGTGCGTTCCCGGTTGTTTCCAAACCAGAACCGGAGGCAGAGGAGCAGCCTGCTGAGTAAGTTCAAACAGAGGTGAGTTAAATGCCTGAAATCAATAAAATCCAGATCGGTCAGACGGTGTACACACTCGCCGATGAAGTGGCCAGGTCTGGAAGCAATACGATCAGCCTGAACAATGTCAGGCGATACGTAAGCGATTTTACCACCGATGTGCTGACCGTTACGGTGGGTGTGCTGGATCAAGCCACCCACCGGCTTTACGCAACATAAGGAGGTGGAAACATGTCTTTAACAATCAGTCAACTCGTAATCGGTTCCAAGATCCGCGTTCAAGAAGGTGAGGACTGGGTAGATTATTGGGTGATGGAAAACGACGACGCAGGCGCAGTGATCATGCGGGACAAGCTGCTGGCCGACAGCCAGAAGCGGAATACCGGCAATGCAGCCAAATGGCCAGACAGTCCGCTGGATGTCTGGCTGAACGATAGCTCGGAAGGGTTTATTTCTACCCTGAGTACAGCCGCACAGAATGCGCTGGCTCTGCGTAATATCGAGACTTATGTCTTTGAAAATTCCGCGATACAGCAGATCCCGCGAAAGGTGTGGATTCCAAGTTACATGAACCTGATGGGCACCGGCGACGGAACGATCCCCGCAGAAGGGAAGGACTGGTCCGCGCAGCTGTATCTGATCACAGGCGCCTGGGGCAATGATGCCCGAAAGGCTATGGTGACGGACACCGCAGGATACTGGTGGACCAGAACGATCAAAACCCAGTGGCTGGGCTATCTGGTGAACACGAGCGGTGCGCTGGTGGACGACAACCCGAAGAGCGGCTACAAGATCCGGCCGGTGCTGAACATTGCTCCGACGACCGTTGTCGTTGACGCAGGCGACGGCGCTTATGCGCTGACAGGGGACGGCAATGTTCCCACGTATCACATCGAAGCGACGGAAATTGTCAGCAAGTGCGTTGAACGTCCAGTAAAGGCGCGGGTTATCTACAATGCCGTCGATCTGACCAATGTCAGCGTCTGGGTCAGCAATAACGCCGGGGATGTTGAACCTGTGTGGGTGAATGCCACCTCGGGCAACGAAGTAACGCTGGCGAATGATGCTAAGACAACAGATAATTGGATGCTTGGTGTCAAGTATTATGGAGAATGCACCGCACCAAACCATGGCTATTTCACGGAGCCTGAGCTGTTCACGGTGGAGGTGATCTGATGCCAGAAATTAATCAGCTGACATCAGGCGGCCAGGTATACAGATTCCAGGACAGCGAGATGCGAAAACCGGAAAAGGTAGCCGAGCTTGGACTGCTGCGTGATCGGATGCTGTATCCGATTTATGTGGGCGACTATTTCTCGGACGGCTATCATCTGCCGAGCTGTTGTCTGCGGATGGGGAACTATATCTATACGTTCGATGCGGCGGAGTCGTCTTACTCTGCCGAGCAGGGAACAGAGGATGGCATCATCCGGAAGTTTGACCTGGCAAACAATGTAGAAGTCACGGATGCCAGGATGGAGACCCCGCTTGGACATGCCAACTCTGTGGCTTATGACCCCATCGATCAGATCGTGTACGTCTGTCCGCTGCGCTTCTACGCGCAGACACCGAGCGTAACAGCTTATGCCTTCTATCGGTTCGACAGCAATATGCAGCCTCTGGAGATGGAATACATTCCGGACCAGATGTTCAATCCACACATGGTCAGCTACGACCCAGTAACGCAGAACCTGTATGCTTTTGGATATTCAAGCCACGATAACGTCTATGTTCGCAACCGGGCAACAGGTACCTGGGAATTCTACACAACCGTAGACGTTCCAAAGGAGAATACTGCGCATAATATTAGCTATGACCAGGACTTCGCGGTGTACAATAACTACTGGTTCCGGTCTTCCGTTAAGGGAAACATCATTTGGGGCAAGCTTGAGCCTGGTACATCGAATTATATTGGCGGCTTCACGTTCGGCGGCATGGACAGCAACGGCAAGTGGGCTCTGGGTGAGCTGGAGGGCATGGAGTTCGACAGCAACGGCCATCTCTACGCGACATGCTTCACGCAGCTGAGCTCGGATGCGAAGAACGCCTTCGTCACCGAGCTGCCGGTAGGTATTGTCCGCGCAGAAGGTACTGCGATCCCTGACAGCGACAGAACCTTCGCTTCGTCCATGACGCTTTCCGAAGAGACACAAAAGAAGTTTGCGCTGACGCTGACACAGGTGCGCAGCGTGCAGCAGCTGGAAGCCAAGATCCTGCGCAACAACATCTCCGAAGTGCAGATACCGCTGGATAACAACGTAATAGACACCGGCATCATCCGGATCAACGACCGCATCAAGCTGACGCTGTATGGCAAATACACCTGTTCGCAGATCGATATCTACGGCGGCGCGTTGAACATCAGCTGCATGACCTCCATGCCCGAAGCGATCCTGACCTTCCTGACTATGGGTACACCGATCAGGTTGTATCGCACCGGCGAGCTGATGATTACCGGCACGTCGACCATGCGCGTTGCGCATCCAAATAACAGTGGTCTGCGCAGGCTGGTAGACGTTGGGTATGACTACAACAGAACCACGATCCGTATTCGTCCGCAGGATTTCGAAGCTACCGGTGGCGAGAACAGGATGCTGATCGGCAATAACTGGCTGAACAACGACTGCGTGTATCGTGGGCAGCAGGAGATCGTTATGCCTGGCTATGCTGATGGCAGATCCTATCTGACCAACGATTACATCACAAGAGAGACCATGCTTGCTGGGTACAACTATTACATGTTTGCCGGCAGTCTGTCTACTGCTTCACTGGATGTTACCGTTTCTGCTTCTATCCCTCAGGGGACTAAGGTTTCATTTGTGCGCTGTTCCGCCAAGCCGCCTCGGCATCTGATCGCGCAGTATCTGGTTGGATCAGATGGAACGCTCACACTGTTTGAAATTGATACCGATGGCAGCTGTTCTCTGACGCCAATTAACCAGGATAGTGGAGCAACAGAACGTTTCGCCTGTTCTCTTGTTGTGCCTTGCTAATAAGGAGTGTGAATCAGTATGATCACGAAGACAAAACGAATCATTGCTTTTATTCTGGCTGTCGCTTATTCCGCAATGCTGATCGGAACTGCAGTTCTTGGGATGCTTCGTTGAGCCGGTGATGACAATGGCTGTATCAGCAAAAGAATTCTCCATGCAGGGAGATAAGTATCTTGGTCGGCCTTACAGTGAGATGGATTGCCAAGCTTTCGTGGAACAAATGATGTCGGATGTCGGCATCAAAACGGATCTGAAAGGATCCAACGCCTGGTTCAGAAAGGTAACGTGGGTTGGAACACCCGAGGAATGCAAAGCCAAGTTTGGATAGATCCCGGTGGGGGCTCTCCTCTTTATCTGGAAAGATGACGGAGGAGAGATCCCCCGGGGGTATAAGGACGGACTTGGCAATGCTTCGCATATCGGTGTCTACATTGCTCGCGAAGAAGGTGCGATCCATTCCAGCAGCAGCAAGCACAAGGTATGCTACAGTAAGTTCTCTGGCAAGAGTATTAAAGGTGGCTGGAACAGAGTTGGCTTATGGGATCGCTTCGATTACGGGCAGCACATCAACCAAATACTGAACCAGGACTCAAATCAAAATGAAAGGGATGAGAGTCCTATGTTATATACTGGTATTATCACATCTTCCAACGGAAAGGGAGCCAACCTGCGATCAAAGAAATCCACTAGCTCCGATCTGATTGTCAGGATGGGAGAAGGCGACAGCGTTGAAGTGCTCGAAGACAACGGCAGCTGGCTGAAGGTTACATATGGAACCTATACCGGCTACGTGCTGAAGAGCCTGGTTGCTCAGGCGGACTACGAGAAGGAGACCACGCCTGTTACCGTAACTCTGCCGTACAATATTGCCCTTGAACTGAGAGACGCCCTCATCAATGCGATGGGGGTGGGTTAAAGTGGAGAACTTAACGCTTGACAACCTCAAAGTAGCTGTCCTGGTGATCCTTGGGGTCATGGCGCTGCTGGTGTCGGTGGAGAAAGGTATCGAAGCTTTTCATAAGCTTTTCAGAAAGCGCTCTGAGGATCTGCAGCAGTAGCAGAACCAACGGATCAGCACACTGGAAACCAGAGTGGCTTCCTGTGAAAGCAGGCTGACCCGTGGCGACGAGAAGTTTGCTTCCATTGAGGAAGACAACAAGCAGATGCTTGTAGCGCTAAACGCAATGCTGATGCATATGATCAGCGGAAACGATCACGCAAAGCTGACCAGCGTCAAGCAGCAGCTCGATCAGTATCTGGCATCCAGAAGGTGATCTGATGGCAATTATCAAGGCGACACGTCCAGCAAGACTGGCAGCTACTTATGTGCAGTTTTCCAAACGGATCGCCACAGCAATTGCTGTCTTCTGGTGCGTATATCGGATCCTGAACATCGTTATCATCTTCTTCAGGCCAGAGCTTAGCACGGCCTTATATCAGATGCTGTCCGGCGTGGACGATGTGATGATGGTATCCATTGGTTTCTACACCGGCAACAGCGTTGTTGAGAAGGGTATCACTGGTTACTTCGGAGCGAAGAGCGCCGCAGCAGACAGTGATGGCTAAAAAAAAGAGAGTACTCAAGTGTCCACTGTGGACATTCGGGTACTCTTTTTTTATCCGATTGCTTATGTTAATATACCTGACAGATAGACTAAAACAAACAATCGAAGCATAGGATTCGAGCATATTGTGGGTCTGCAAAACCTTCATTCTCCGGTTCAAATCCGGATGGCACCTCGGAATCCTTTAGAAATCAGGCTTTGGATGGTCGACCGGGGCCTGATTTTCTTTTGTTTTTCTGAGGAGACCTTTGCGCTTTTTTGAAAAAACCTTTATTCAAGCATTGATAGCTTTATACATATCTTCGAAGGCATCACCATAAAGATTGATGTAAGTATTGTAGGTAACTGTCGTGCTGGAATGACCGAGGATCTTGGACAGGATCTTGACATCCATGCCCTTATAGTAGCAGTTGGTGGCGAAGGTGTGGCGCAGAGCGTGCTCACCGTAGTAAGGAACCATAGCCAGAGAGCAGAGCTTCTTGGTTTGGTAGACCAGCGCTGCGTAGGACAGGCGTTCTCCCCTGCTTTGGAAGACCCATTCGGTGTCAGAGAGGGTTCTGGCCTTCATCAGCAGCTCAATGGCATGCTTGGTCAATGGTACGATACGCACACTGGATAAGGATTTTGGAGATTCCTGGATGTAGGCGTTGGTTTTGTGCATCAGGTTGACAACGGTAGCGCCAATCCGGATGCGGCAGCGGCTGACATCTACGTCCTTCCAGCGAAGAGCCAGTGCTTCTCCTACCCGAAGTCCTGTTTCGATAATGAATCCGATGCAGATAGCTCCGATACCGCCATCAGCATCCAGGACGGAAGCCAGACGGGCCTGTTCCTCTTTGGTATAAGCCTGGATATCCTTCTTCTGCTTCTTGATGTTGGTAGGCGCAGGGAGATTTACGCCTACGGTAGGATCACTTTGGATGATCCGCATGGCAGCTGCCTGCTTGAGCGGCGCTGTCAGCAGACGATACTGCTTCTGGATGGTGGTCAGGCTGTATCCGTCGTCTGCGAGACGATTGAGGTACAGCTGCACATCGAAGAATGTAATCTCTCCCACGGGTTTCTGGGAAATCGGGTACTTTTCCAGGGCCTTGAAGGATGTAACCAGCCTCTGGTAGGAAGAGGGCTTGATGGCTGTGCGTTTGAATGTCGTCAGCCAGACATCGATATACTGCGAGAGAGACATTGATGCTTGCAACATGGTATATTTTCCTTTCTCTCGCTCGAATCCTATGCTGTTGTCAAGGTTCACAGACTTACCTCCTGTATTTTAACCTTTATTCAAGAAAAAAACAAGGGCTGTCTTGATTAACAGCCAAGTAAACGATATACTGCTTGAGTGGACGAAGGCAGCACGGAGGGAGGTGATACGCATGAAGAAAATGAAACTCAACCATGCGATCCAGGTGGCCAAGACTTAGCTCTCGGTTGCCGCCGATCTTATTACCATTTATTTATTCATCAGAATATTAATTGGTTAATTAGATGACAAGATTCCAATGAAATGTTTTGCCTTCGTCCACTCAAGCAGCAACCATCAAGGGCGATCACAGAAAATTCCATGATCGCCCTTGATTGAAAAGCTGGTTTTATTCAGATAATTCTGCTCCTGGCAGATCTTCCAGTGTCCAAGCCCAGGTTATTCCATAGTCCCAAAACGAATAGATGTTGTCATCATGGCCATGTTTGCCACGAAGATAATAAATACAATCATGGTTGATTCCGAGATCGTTATTCCCGTCTTTCTTTTCGATGTATATCACTTTCTCCTCATCTGTTGATCCACCATGTATTGTACCATAAAACCCTTTCGTTGCTGGGTTGAGAAACCTGGACGCAATACTGACTTGAATCTTTTGCCGCATGGAAGTCAGCTGATTTAATTGGATTTGCAGCTCTTCCAACTTTTCGCTTTTTGCTGCAAGCTCATCTCGAAGATCATTCTTCTCTGCGGTTATGACATCAATCAATTGCAATGCGTGTTTTGCCGTAGTAGCAGCGCTTTCATTGCCATGCGTAGCTTGCCAATGCAATTCGCGAAGAACATGGTTGTCTTCGATATAAGCCACTCCTTTCTGTCTCTCGACTTTTATCAGTGTTTCTTCATAAAGTAATAATACTCATCTTTTTGAGCAGAGTCTTGGTCGATCGCATAGTTTCTCTGGATTCGACGTACAGCTTCTTTGGCAGTTTCAAACACACCGCAGAATTCTTCGCGTCCTGAACTTAAATGCCTGCTGTAAACGTAATACATGTTAATCCTCCGTCTCGTTTAGACAATTGTTAATATACTGACGCAGATACATGATCGTATCCAGGGAATCTTGCAGCAGTGGAGCAAGAGATTGGCATGTGCCATACTGGTCGTCGCTGTAAGGGCAGTGATCACACGCATTGCTTGTTGGATCTTTCTGCAGCTGAATGCATTTCTTTAGCCCTGAAGTAAGCCAGAGTAATTCCATGATGCGTTACTCCTTTTCTTCTTCGGTTTCTTCAGCAAGCTCTTGGATAGGTTCTTCGGTTTCCTTGAAGGGGTCGTTCTCCTTCTCACCGGCGGAGCGCATTTCCAGATCCAGTTCTTTCCACGCGGCATGAATGGCGTTTATCACGTCGTCCGTATTCACATTGAAGCCTTTGTTGCGCATGACTTCGATCGCGTAAGCCAGCTTATCGTCACCATGATAGCGACCATAAACAGCCTCTGCAGCAGAGACGGCGATCAGGGCGGCTTCGTACAGGTTGTTGGTCTTCAGCCACGGTATCACATGCTTCAGACCAATGATGCCAAGCACAGAGAAAAGCAGACTGACAACCAGGATCACAATTTGAGTATAGTCCATAGCGGACACCTCCAGTAATAGTTTATCACACAGATGTGTGTGATTGCAAAGGAATACGTTCTGTGATATGCTGCAAAAGCGGACGCAGGCGTTACGAAAGGAAGTGATACGCATGAAGAAAACAAAATTCAGTCATGCGATCAGGGTGGCGAAGACTTAGCTCTCTGTCACCGCCGATCTGATAACCATCTACATGTTCCTTCGTATGTTGTTTGGTTAACTTATCAGACTAAATTCCCTTGAGTTCTTGTCTGCGTCCGCTCAAGCATTTGTTTTAAGATGGAGGCCGGGCCCTTTGGTGGGCCCGTCCTCTTTTTTCATCGTGTTACATCAGGTTGGATCTCTGAGGAGGAATAGCAGCAGAATCTTCTGCCACAACGTTACGATCATCCGGGAAATCCTTGATGCAGGTTGCGACAGCCAGCTGGTTGGTATGGGTGATCGTCGCGCATGCCCACCCATCATTCAGCATGGCTGCCAGCTCCGTGTCAAACACTTTGAAATCGGCAGGTGTCTTTGTCTGCCGGCAGATCGTATGTACTTTGAACATAAAATCTCCTTTGCGCTGGCTTAATTGTAGGTTTGCCTGAACGCGCCTTCGGCGTCCAGGAAATTCTGGCGCAGAATATAAGCCGTGCCAGCGTCTGACACAGCTTTTACCGTGGTGAAGCAGCGCCAATGCGAACCGGTGACAGGCGCTGACCAATAGGGATCAAACTCGGCATGAAACCACACCTTTTCAACGGTAAAGTAGCCGATCGTCGGTGAGAAATACCGGTTGCCCAGGAAGGAATGCTTCCAGACCCTGCATTTGTAATGCATGATCTGTGGATTCGTTTCGTTCAATCTTCTGGGGATCATAGTTTCTCCTTGTAGACAGGCTCCACATCATCATAGAAGACGATATCCCAGCCGTTCTGTCCGGATAGGGCATCGTTGATGCAGCGCTCGATGAATTGCTTGTTCACGGTCTTCAGCAGCGTGTTTCCGTTTCGCAATTCGATGAGCATCTTTCCTGTTCTGGGATTGAGCACTGCCTTTTCCTTGTCTGTTTTCCGTGTCAGCATCATGTAGCGCAATGGTATCACCTGTTTCCTGTTTATTTAACTGGTTTTCAACATGAAAAACCTGGGTTAGGGATGAAAGATGAATAAGTCTTCGTCCTGAAAACGGTAACGAAAAATGCATCGTGTTTTCTGTTTATTTATCAGTGGCCAGATAACCCGAATGATTGATCAAGTTTGCCCAGTATTTCGCCTGCGCCTCGGTGAAGTCCATCAGGTCATCGTCGCTCAGGTTCACCATCAGGAAAGTGCCAACCAGTACGTCATAGGGGGAACCATCTGCACACAGCATGACCTTGTTAGCCGGAAGACCCATCAGCTTGCCTTCCTCGTTACAAACAATGCCTACCGTATCCTTGAAGGGATAGATCATCTGAATATAACCGCCTACTTCTTTCTGCAGTGCGTCCAGAGAATTCTCAATATCAATTACTTCAGCCATCTGACCGGGCTGTACACGAACAACTCTCATACGTTTCTCCTTTATTTATCGTTGCTGATTTTTGAAACTGCTTGTTCTGCTATCGTATCTACGTCATAAGCATCAGTCCTTTCTGAAAATAGAGCCGGATATCGGATTTGAACCGATGACCTGCGCATTACAAGTGCGCCGCTCTGCCAGCTGAGCTAATCCGGCAATTGTCACGACACTGCTTGTACATCGATACTATCAATGTAAAGCAAGAGTTCTTTTTTACGATAAGGCAGTCCGTATTTTTTTAACCATTTGGTGACAGCATGTCCAGTAACATCATACCGTCTTGCGATTTCAGATAAGTTGCATGACGTATCTTCTAACAGTTTAATCAACGCATCCTTTGAAGGCATAAGCACACGTTTGGGTATTTGTGCCATCATGTCATTCGCGTATTGCCAACGGTATCCACCAGCAGTTTTGGTAATACCTCTAACGCAACTGTTGATGCAACTTACATGAACGTTGGATTGCTTAGACGCTTCTGCCAGAGAATTATATGTGGCCATCAATTCTCCAGACAAACTATATTGCTGCACTGCTCTTCCTTTTCTGGGCTTACGTAAATTATTTTCATAAGCGTGTATTAAATTGTCCTAATACGTTGCCCACTCTAAATTATCAACACAATTATTCGTCTTGTTTCCATCTTTATGATTGATCTCGTCTTTCTGATCTTCTTGATTTAAGAAAGCTTCTGCTACACACCTGTGAACGTAGACTTTCTTAAATGAACCGTCTTTTCTTGCAGAAAAGCATAAGTATCCGCTGTTATCTACTTGCGGATGCATTATACTCTCACGAACGGTCATCGTTTGTTTGCCGCATTTGACAACACGCTTTACGCTGCGTATGTTTCCTTGGTTGCTTACATCATAGTAACCTTCATATCCAACTACAGGTCTCCATTCTTCGATAGTAACCAACTCCTTTGCAAAGATAAGCGCGGTGTGAAGGATTTGAACCTTCGGAGCCAACGGCTCAACGGTTTTCAAGACCGCCGCAATCAACCGCTCTGCCAACACCGCAAAGGGCGTGGAGTAGAGGATTTGAACCTCTGGAGGCTTCCACCTCGACGGTTTTAGAGACCGCTGCAATAAACCGCTCTGCCAACTCCACGTAAAAAACAGCCCGAATGCTTTCGCTTCACCACAAAACTACTCGCATATTTACGTAGGGGTTCGGGCTTGTCGACCCCTGCCGGTTTGTCAGTTCCGGCAACTGGTACCTTTGTCGCATGGTGGTGCATCATGCGGTAGGCGTACAGTTCCTGCGGGGAACATCCCCGCTTCAGATGGACCCGGACCTTTCGGTCAGCCCAGACATATGCCCCGAGCGCTACTTTCCTGATCAACGGATAGTTTTACAGGGCATCAGTCGTCCTTTCCAATTCGAAAGACGCAGCACAGACAGAAGCCTGCGCATACGCCCAGCAGAAAAGTAAAAAGAATAGCCATCATCGTTTCTCCTGTAAGGTTTCCCGAATTTCGTTGGCTGCCTCCACCAGAATGTCGGCAGCTTTCATAATGTCTGACAAAGAAGTGTCTTCTGTCAGTGTCAGACGGATGGAAGACAGAGCTTCCTCATCTGTCAGACCGATCGCTTTCAGTACGCGGCTGGGCTGCAGATCGCCAGAAGTACAGGCAGAGCCGGTAGAGATATACAGCTGCTTCATTTCCGCCCGGATGATCAGTACTTCAGCCGGGACATCCGGAATGCAAATGTTGCAGTTGTTCGGCAGCCGTTTGTTGCTCGCAATGGTTCCGTTTACAAAGGCTCCGGGTATTCTCTGCAGCAACTGTTTGATCAGAATGTCTCTGTTCTGCTCCATCCGATGGATCAGCTCCGGATATGCTGTCACTTCTTTCGCTGCGTCCGCCATTTCCACAAAGCCTTCGACATTCTCTGTTCCGGCACGCAGTCCAAGCTCCTGAGAGCCGCCATGAATCAGCGGATCCAGCTTTGTTCCTTCGCGAACATATAAGGCGCCGGTCCCCTTGGGTCCATGGAACTTATGCCCAGAGATGGACAGCAGATCGACGCCCAGATCATTGACATCGATGGGGATCTGGGTGAATGCCTGCACCGCGTCGGTGTGCAGCAGGATATTCCGATCGCCGATTACCTGTTTAATCTGTTTGATGGGCTGAATGCTGCCGATCTCGTTGTTCGCCAGCATGATGCTGATCAGGATCGTCTGATCCGTGATCGCAGACGCTACCTGTTCCGGGAGCACAAAACCCTCATCCGTAACGGGCAGGTAAGTCACACGAAAGCCATGCTTTTCCAGCCACTTGCAGCTGTTGTAGACAGCAGAGTGCTCGATCTGCGTGGTGATGATGTGGTTGCCGCGATCCTGGTTGGCAAAAGCAGCGCCTTTAATCGCCAGGTTGTCGCTCTCGGAGCCTCCGGAGGTCAGAATGATCTCCTTCGGCTGAGCATGCAGCAGGTTCGCAATGGTTTCCCTGGCATCGTTCAGTGCGTACGCTGCCCTCCGTCCGAGTAAATAAGGAGCTGACGGGTTTCCGACCAGCTCGCTTTGGGCATACCGTCTTGTGGTAGCCGCGTTGTCCAGATAGATCATCACTTGCCTCCCTGACATTCCCGGATATGAAGCCACTCATCCAGGTACTGGTTGAACTCTTCGATCGTCTTGTTGTACTTTGCAGCAAGGCATTTTTCACAGGTTGGGCGTTCCTTCAGCGCATTGCAGCAGCGCTCATCCCACTTGTTCAGTCGCTTTTTGCAGATGTGGCAGTGCCATTCGGTCCACTGCTGCATCTTCGTCTCTCGCATGTTTGCCATCAGATCACCGCTCACTTAGGTTCCGTGCAGAACAAGATGCCGTCACGGTTTTCAAAGATATCGTTGGCGATATTCTGGCACAGCGTCGTCTGATTGCCATAGGGATCGCCCAGATTGTCGTTGTAGAACTGCACGGTGCGGTCCTTGAAGATCACGAAGTCACGGGGCATCTGACCGCCTTCGGCATAAACGCAGGAGAACACAGGGTTGTTTTCGAAAGCCGCAGCGTAGGTCTCCAGCAGCGTCTCGTCGTCTTCGTCAATGGGGTTCACAACGATCTTCAGCAGCGTATTGCCGTAAACTTTCTGGGAAGGAAGGATCTTCTGCAGCGCAGCAGCCTTCTTCCGGTTGCGCACATGCAGACGGACTTCATTGGAGGCCTCGTTGTACTCCACGCTGATCTCAGGATCTTCGCTGAACAGGGCATTGATCATGCGATACATGGTAACCCAGGGTGCGCTGAGCTTGATTTGCTGTGTCATGGAAACACTCTCCTCGTATTGAATTTCAGCTTTCTGCTGGCTCATCCGGTCCAGCTGTTTCAGATCAGCCACAGGCCAATTCATTGCAGGACCGGCAAGACTTTTATCGTTGGTTTTTGAACGGCAGATCGGACAGGAACAATGGATTTTATTCTTGCTGTACTGATGCAAATTGTTGTACCACGGATGCTTATCGCAGTAAACATCACTGATCCGCTTCTTGCGGACTGCTTTCTGCCAGTCTCTGTGACGGCGTTCAGCGGCTGTTCTCATAAGATCTCCTCCGTCTATTTATGGGGATATGGTGCTGGCGGCGGGATTTGAACCCGCAAACTCGATTGAGTGACAGATTTTAAGTCTGTTGCGTATGCCGATTCCGCCACGCCAGCATGTTGTCCAGCTGGGACTTGAACCCAGAACCACCGCTTTATAAGAACGGCACTCTAACCGATTGAGTTACTGGACAGTCGAGGTATTCGGACTCGAACCGAAAGCCTGATGCTCCCAAAGCACCCGCTCTGCCAATTGCGCTATACCTCGTTGTGTCACGTATCTTATATAAGATACGTGACAAGATAATTAGTAGCCGTAGTCATCCGGCTGCTGCTGCAGCCATTCGTCCAAGCAGATCTGCCCTGCGCAGAGCTGCGGCCAGATCTTCCCGATGTCCAGTTGCTGCAATTCCAGCATCCGCTCTCCGACGAAGCGGAGATCCCAGCCTTCATCATTGTAAGTCCAGTAAGCAATCGTATAACAATACTGCCTGCCGTTTCTGTCCTGCTTCCAATGCACCAACTCTACATAAGGTTTGTTATCGAGACTTGTTGTGGAACGCACTTCAAATTCGCCATGCTTCCAATGGAATTCAAATGGTGTTTCAATCTGTTTATTCATCTGCATCATCCTCTTTTATCTGATGAATCAGGGCGTAAGCCAAGTTGGTAACGCCACTGATATACTCAACATAAGATTTCATCTGACTCACGTCGTCTGTATCCATAGGTACATCGGCGTTTATAATCAGATCAAATGCATTGGTTTTAATCCAGTCGGATATTTTCTTCATAGCTTCATTCTCCTTCGTATGAAAGTGGTTTATCCAGCTTAGTCCAGTTGATGTTCGTCATATGCATGACCGTATGCGGAGCATAACGTTTCATTGCTTTATGCAGCAGCTTCAGGAACCGGCTGCTGACATAGCGGATGTGCTGGAAATCGAAATCCACGGCGCCGTAGGCTTCGCATTTCATCGAAATGATTCGCGCGTCACGCCAGCGTCTGGCACCCTCCGGCAGCAGCTCTGCCATGCTCAGATACAGCGTTACGTTAGGAAACTTCATGCGTCATTCCCCTTCCATTCGTGTGAAGCAAACAGAGCAGCGTCCTCCCAGAGGATGATCTTGTCGTTGTACATCGTACGGCGGAGGTCGATGATACGCTGATTGGATGAACCTTTGAACCGGAGGCTGACATCGTGCAGAGACTCGACATACTCTCCGTCCACCAGCACGTCCGAAGCCAGCAGAATGCTGTTGGAGTAGCTGGTTTTCAAGGGTTCCTGCATCAGTTCTTCGTAGGTGTAGCCAGTCCAGACCCAGACAGTCTTGGAGGGAAGCTTCATGATAAACTTGCACAGGAAACGTGCGACGGCTTCTTGGTTCAGCGGATCCAGTGGCTCGCCGCCCAGCACCGACAGCCCATGGATATGGCTTGGACGGCAGGCTTCGATGATCCGGTCCTGCA
>AUXO013000851.1_pt1 | contig 18681 bp, 15 predicted proteins | sample 768731 | NCBI WGS metagenome assembly AUXO01 (sample SAMN02715735, study PRJNA202380) | gut metagenome | biome: sheep rumen | host: Ovis aries | place: New Zealand: Palmerston North
AAAGTTTATATAACTAAATTATCTGACAGAGAACAAAATAAGATAATTGATGAATTATCCCAATATTTTCAAGGCAGTGGTTCATATCATGGCAAGGAATATGAAAATAGATTACAAATAGTTGATAAATTTTTTGATAATGATATATATGAATATATAAACAAATATGATATATGGGAAGATTTTGCAGAATGGATGCATATTGATGATGCAGAAGAATTTAAAAATTATATAAAACACAACAAAGAAGAATTATATCAGACAATTTGCAATAATTTATAAATTTTACAAACAAATTCCATTAAAATAATATTTTTATATAAATTAGCAAAAACAAATATAAGAATATATTTAATGGAATTTGTAGATAATACTGGTCATGTATTTAGCTTGCCATCTTTTAATGAAAAGCCTATAGGCTATGAATATGAAGAAAATGAATATGTATTTTGGCTTAATGATAGATTAGAATATAGATTATCAATAAACAATTATTATGTTAAGCCTATTTATTTCATATATGAGACATCAAATCCAGATGATTTAGAAATTAAGATATATTTCAATAATTCTAATATATTTAAATTATTGTCTCCTATAAGTATTCAAGAAAAGATATCTTCATTGGAAAGTTTAGATGATTTTATTAGATTTGATTCAGATTCTGACATTATAAAATCTGAATTAAATAATGATGACTTATATGCAGTATCTACAGCTGAATTAAGAGGTGATGTTGAATATGAATTTAATATGTTTCCTTTATATGTAATTGGATTGTCTGAAGAAGAAGGAACATGGCTTTCAAATCTAATGATATATATAAATGATAATGGATATGAGACATGGTGTCCTATAACCATTGGAGGTATGTTTGTTAACGAATATGAAGAACTTATCATTAATGGACAGAATATGGGCATATCATTGCCTAAAGACATATTAAAGTCTATTTATCAAGAAAGTATTTATAATGATGAATATAATGTAGAATTATATAATAAGAAACTTAAAGAATATTTATTGAACTATATGGGTATTCGTGGTGAGCTTGGCAATTATAATTCTGTATTAAATTCATTAAAATGGTTTGGGTATGGAAATAAGATATCAATATCTAAATTATTAAAGACAGATAATTCAATTCAAACTCAATTTATACGAAATTATTTCAATATTGAAGGAGATATGCTTAAGTCTTTCAATAAATTCAAATTAGATGCTTTAGTATCATTAATGATAATGATTAATAAAGAATCTGATGAGACGTATCCTATTGATTTTGAAAGAGAATTCTTAATGGGTGAAAACAAGCCTAAGTTAATTGATTTAATCAATCATTTAGAAAAAGTTAAGATAGGAAATCATGACATGGAAATAGATGATGATCCTGAAAAATATTTTTATTGGAAAACATATTTTGATTTTTCATTTACTGAATTAGGAATCAAATTGTCTCTTCTTAAATATTATTATGAAAAATATTTTTTGCCTTTGCATCTTAATGTTCATACTGCTTCATTAGGACATTTAGTCTTTGCTAATGATATGAAGATGCATTCTTCAGTAAATATAAATATAGCTCAACCTATTGCAACAGCTTATAATGAAGAATTTGAAATAGAATTTCCAGGAAATAACGTTCATTATTATACTAAGCAAATTCATTATATTGATTCTAATTTTAATGAATTTAGTTCTAATTATATGAATATTCATGATGATAATGAAATTTTCTATAAAATGGATGATACTTGTATAAATATTCCTATTAAATTTAAAAATACTGGACTATATAATTGCATATTATTATTAGAACGTGAAAACTATGAAAATATTCAATATATACATTATATTGATAAAGAATTGACTTTAGAATTAAGATATGATTATAATGGAAAGTATTTTGAATATAAATATCCATTAATCAAATTCTTTAAGAATAAAAAAGAATATGTTGGAAATATCAAATATGCATATATTTATGGTAATGAAAAATTATATTCAGATTATTTTGATTCATATGATAAGATGATAGATCATGCTATAACTACAGTATTAAAGCGTAGTTATAATTTTGATAATGATATGTCAATAAATGATAAAATTAAGATTAAGATTCTTTGTGATGCTGACAAATTTGACTATATTAGATTTGATTATAAGTTATTTGGCATTATTGATGAAGATGAAAGATATGAAAAATTTTATAATGATAAGATTTATTTAGATAATAGCTGTGATGCATTATTAGAATCTCATTTTTCATTTTATTTATCTAATACAGATGACTATCAGAATTTCATATTATATCCTAAAAAAATAAATGTTAAAAATTTAACAGATTCAAAATATTTTGAATACTGGGTTAATTCAAACTTTATATTGAAATTATGCGTCAATAATAAATGGTATGAATATGAATTTAAGACTATGATCAATAAGCCTGTATTAGATTTTGGCCGTCTTAAATACAAATATTTCTTAAATAATGCAAATGACATAATTAAGTCAAATATATCATGTGATGACTTAAAGCATTATCTATTAATAGTTGGCAACAATGATTTTGATAGTTTTAATAATGAATTAGACAATATTGAGTTTGATCATACAAATAAGACATATGAGGAATTTATTGAAAGTTTTGATTATGAAACAATGTATGATTCATTAAATATTAATGGTGATAATAGCTTAATAGTTCAATTAGATAAGTCTTCTAAGATATATGATTCTGTAATAGATTATGGAATGGTTAGTCTATTCCCTCAATTGCAAAGAATTACTGATAAGATATCTTTTAATGCTTATATTAATGATCATGATTTAGTAGAAGTAAACAATATCAATTATGATATTGATTTTTATAAAATCATTAAATATCATTTAGACAATAATCTTCATTATTTAGACGGAGAACTAATTAATGACAGTTTCTTTAAATATATTGAATATTATACAGTCATTAAGATTAATGATGCAAGAATAGAAAAATTCTTTAATAATCCAAAAAACAACATTTGGGGATTAGAATGCTATCTTAAAGAAAATAATATATATAATAAGTATTTTATAAAATATAATAAAGCATATAAAGCTTATCATATATATGATGTATATGGCAATTTTATAAAAGAATGGGAAGGAATAGATGAATATATGCTAAGATATCAAATTTATCTTCATCCTTCATTATATAAAAAGGATATTGTTGTAATAAATACAATGCTATCAAATTTAGGTCATAATCTATTATATGCTTATGATTCTAATGTTTATCTATTAAGAGAAGTAGATAAAAATGCAAATAATTATGAGATAATAAATAGTGATGCTCATATATTTGAAACTGAAGATGAATTATTTTATATATTGTTAGAAAAGAAAGTATTTGAATATAAAGGAGATGAAGACTGTTATGTTTGTGATGATAAGAAATATTATGTATATGATAAGCTTTATCAAAATGAAGAATCAATATATAAGCATTATTCATATATGCCAAATATAGTAAATAATGATAGATATTTAAACAATATACATTTATTCAATATTTATGAAAGACATTATAAATATACTAACATATTACAGTTTAATAAGAATATAGATCTTCGTGTAAATGGCGTTAACTTTAAGTATATAACTAGATCAAAGAAAGATTATAGTGATGACATATTGCCTAACAATATAATATATAATGATGAATTTGAAATATCTGGACCTATATATCATGATGTTATTGATACAGATACTAGATATCCTGATGCTTATGGATTATATTGGGATAAAGTTTTTATTGATAAGCATAGATATCAATATAACTTTACAAACTTATATGAATATGGATATTATTCAATCATAAAAGAATTAGATGATAATACATATTTTGACACTGAAAAGAATAAAGTGACTGTTAAAGAAACACAGCATATTATAGTCAATAATTTGCTGCATAAAGAATTGATCCTTAAATATAATGATATTGATGACAAATATTATACATATAATGATTATATGTTTGAAAATTCTAAATATGAATTCACAATATATGATATTGACAAAGAAACAATATTATGCACTGGCATAGCATTGATAGATAGAGAAGAAAGCTATGGAAAAATAGAATTTAAAATTGAATATGCTTCACAAGAATCATTTAATGATCAAATATATTATATAAAGAATAGTAATGTAAATAGTTCTGAAAAATATAGATTAATGAAAAATGATAGCTTTATGAATATGTATATTTCAGTTAATGATACTATTGAAGTTCCTGTTTATATTAATGAAGATAATATTACCATAAGCATAAACAATATTGATTATATACTTAACAATACTGATGAAACTCATGTTTATGAATATATATTAGATGAAAATTTTAAAAAGAATGTATATTTTGAAAAAATACCAGCATATGAAATAAGCTGTGGTGGACGTTTTCCTAAGTCATTTATAATAGAAAAAGACAGTGAAGACAATTATTATCAGTATCTTATAAACGAAAATCAAAACGAATATAGAAAAACTATTTATGTAGTATCTGATTATTATAAATATTTATACATACAAGAAGAACCTTATAGATATCTTAATTATGGCGTATATATTAAACGTATATACAATAAAGATAAAACTTTTGATAAATTAGAAGAAATATCGATAGATGACATCAATAATGAATCATTATTAAATGAATATTATTATCATAAAGATGATGAATATACAAAATTAGGAGTATGTCATTTTAAGACATTAGAAGATTTCTATAATGGCAATTATATTGAAGATAGTAAGACATTTGAAGGAAATTTAAGATTAGATAAGAATATATATAAGTGGATAGATCCAAAATATTTCAAAATTAATGATATTGAAGAAAACTATGAATATGATCTTTCTTATAAAATATATATAGTAGTAAATGGAGAAAACAAGCCATTGACATCAAATTCAGTAATTGGAGATGAATATGATTATGTAGTAGTTACATTCTATTATAACAAACTAATATTAATTAAGAACAAATATTATACATTAAATGAATTCTTAGAATCTCCATATATTAATGCTACACGAGACAGAGATGGCAAATATTATCTTAATGATAAAATATGCTATGTTGAAGAAAATGAATATTATAAATATGATTTGTATAAGTTTGATATTACATATATTGTAAATGAAGTTAATGTGCAATATACTAATATAAATGATTATACATTTGTAAAGAAAGATAATAAATTCTATAATATTTATGATGATTCAATATATGTTGAAATTTATTCAGATAAAGATAGCACAGAAATATTTGAATATCATTATAAAGATACTTATTACGGTGATATAGTTTCTAAAACGATATCATTTGCAATTACTAAAGATAATGAAGATAATGAAATATTATATGAAATCAAAAATAGCAAGATAGATGATTCACAAGTATATGCATATACCAAAGTAATTGATAATTATGTATTCATAAAGAAAGAAGACAATAAATTCTATAATGAAGATAATGATATATGTGAGATAACTATTGATAATAATAGATTCATATACGAATGGAAAGAAGAAATTGATGATGAATTAATAAATAAAGAAATAATAGTTGATATTAAATATGTAGATATACAAAAAAGATATTTTGTTGTTGCTGATGAATATAGAGCAGAAGTATTAAAAGTATCAAGTATTAAACGATATGTTGATTATTATGGAAATGATATTAAGATACAAAACCCATCAGGATATTGGTATGATATTGATAATGATGAAATACGTAAATTAGATAGATCATTAAATGAATTGCAACGTTATTGGTTTATTGAAAATGAAAGTGATGATAGATTAGATTCTGAAAATACTATTAAAGAGATTGAAGAACAATTTAAGATATATACTAATAAGTTGCAGAATTCATTAGAATATGGTCTTAATATGGATAACTTTATTGAATTAAGATATAGATATAAGAATTACTTAGCAAAAGAACTTACAGGTCTTAAAGGATTATTCAAATTAGACTGGGATGTTGAAGACAATCTTAATGAAAATAAAGAATTATTCAATTTATGCGTATGCATAACAAGAAGTGATGATACAGTTGAAATATATAATAAAAAGAAACAGAAATTTGAATTATATGGAGATGAAAAAGAAGTAATTGTATATTTCAGATTAGATACAAAAAATACTGATATTGAGCAAATCAAAAAATTTATTGCTAAACCACGTATATTGACAGTATCTGAATATAATACTCAGTTGAAATACAAATATAAAGAAAGCGGAGATACAATAACAGTAAGAGTAAATAATAAAGAATTCAAATATGGAGATAATTCTTCACAAAACATAATTGATTTATATAATAGATTCTTTGTTAACAAATATAATTTATACGACTTATATATTGATTCTTCATTTGAATTAAAAGATAAGTTATTATATTCTATATATGAATGCAATGATAATATTAATATTGATAATGATGTTAAGTATGATTTCTATTTAATGCATGATAATGAATATTGGTATGGATTATATATATCAAGAAATACGTGTGATATGATTGAATATAAGAATATCAATATTCCTGAAACTTCTAAAACATTATATTTAGATGATGATTATGCACTTAAGTATGTTAAGTCTTCAAAAGAATTCTTAATAAATAGAATGAAGTATATTTCAGCAAATGGATATAATCATTTTGGTGATAATGAAATAATTTGTGCTAAGATGACTAATAATGACAGACTTCCAATTAGAACTGATATATCAGCTAAATGGAATATTCATGGCATGTCACTTGGAATGAATCTTAAGAATGAATTTGAATCAAGTGCAGAAACTACTATAATTGGATTGCCTAAGAATGACAATAAATATCAAAAAGGATATTATAGCGTAACTGTAAGATATTCATTAGATAGAGACTTACAGCATCAGTATAAAGATACTGGTACATTCAGGGTAGGATAATAATTTTTTATTTTTATATAAATATACGGAAACTCATAAAAAAGAATTAATATCACTTGGCATATTAATTTTAGATGCAATTTGTGAAGAATATACACAATAAATTATGAAAGACATAAAGAATTATATTTTTGAGCATATAAAGACTCCTGATACAACAAAAGCATTTGTAATTATAAAGCCAGGATTCTTAAGTCATGTAGATGAAATATATGACTATATAAAAGACAAAGGCTTTGAAATGTATGATCATACTAATACACAGAATCTTAGTGAAAGACAATGCAAAGAACTTTATAAGATGCATAAAGACAAAGATTTCTATGATGATTTAGTCAAATATATGCAAGGTGACATACAGGCTTCTATATGGGGTTATGAAGGTAAAGATGATCCTATAGAATTGATGAGTAAGATTAAAGATCATTTTAGAAATAAGTATGGTAAAGATGATATGAAAAACGTTATGCATAGTTCAGATTCATTAAGAAACGTTAAAAGAGAAGCAAATATAATATTTAATTAAAATGAGTATATTAAGATATATATTAGAAGCACAGATTGTCAAACGTACTATCTGGGCAAAGAAAACTGAAGCATTTAAAATACAAGATGCTTTAAAGAATACATTTAAGCAGCTTGAGAATGAAAAATATAGTACAATGAACAAACAAGAACTTAAGAAGCTTTATAAGAAATTTATTGATAATATTAAAGCAGCATTTGGCGGTGAATCTGAAGCACGTACTGCTCTTAAAGAATATTCAATGTCTACAGAATCTGGTTTTGGTGCTGTAATAAGATCAAATCAAAAAGAATTTGAGCAAAAAGGATTTAAGACAGCTTGCATAAAAGATTTTGATATGAAGGCTAATGAAGCTGCATATAAGAAAGCTAAAGAAGCTGGTGAGCTTCCAAATAAGGTAGATGTCAATAAAGATGACTATAAAGATTATGAAGGACGTACAATAATAGTATATGATAGATATGATCCATCTACTTACCAGGGATATGAATTTGATGGCAAACGTGGTTCAAAAGGAGCTGAACAGATGATCAATATGGCACGTATGGATTTCAAATATGAATTTGGAGTAAAATATTATGATTGCTATACATGCTTGCCAGATTATTTCTTTACACATGATAAAGCAAACTTATCAGGAAATATGCAAGATATAGATCCAAATGAATTTAAATAATTATGAAAAATCTAAAAGATATTAAATCCTCCAAAATGGTATAAAAAATAAAAATTTAATAATTTATATATAATATGAAATCATTTAAGACAATAACAGAAGCATATGCTGATAGATACATAGATAAGCAAGTGTTAAGTAAAATCATAGATCTTTTAAAGAATGCTCTTAAGGAAGAATTTAATGCTTGGTATGGATATCTTATAGTTAAAGAATTCTTATCAGGTACAGATAGATCTGACATTATGAAGATGTATGAAGATACTGCTAAAGATGAACTAGAAGATCATGGATATTGGCTAATGAAAAGAATTAATGAGCTAGGTGGTACTTTAGATGACTTAAGTATGACACCAGCATCTTGGATTAATTCTACTCATCCTTATGTAGCACCAAAATGGAAAGGTGATATTGTTCCAATTAAAGAATCATTAGAATTAAACATACAAAATGAATTAGGAGCAATTGAATCTTATAAAGAAATAATCGAACTTACTAAAGATGTAGACTATACTACGCATTCAAGATGCAAGCAGATACTTGCTGATGAAGAAGAACATTTGCAATTGCTTAAAGAATTTTTAGACGACATTAAAAACTAATGCATAATAGTTAAAATAGATTAAATATATGTAGAAATTTAATATTATTTGAATTTCTACATTTTTTGTCTATATTATATATATCAAACAATAATATAGAATATGAATAATTTATATGTAACTGTTTTCCGACCCGCAGGATTTCATGATTGTACTGCCAACGGGTTATCTTCAAAAGTAGATAACGCAATTCTGTTATCAGACTGTTCAAATGAGGAAGCAATTAACTGGTGCAACGAACATAAGAAGGATCCTTCAAAACAGTTTATTCTTGTTAAGCGTGAGCTATGGGGAGAAGATCATGCATATGCTGAGCCATTGATTAAGCCGATTGGTAAAGCGCAAACATTTGGTGGTAATTTTCTTTATACATCAGATTCACGAATGTATAAGACTGGTGGCATTTATAAAGTACCTGTGCCTATTCATGATAGATTTGAGACTTGGGAAGATTTTGAATTAATGTCTAAATAATTTGCAACATGGATAAGAATACTGCAGTTAAGATAATTAAGAATGAGGTTGAAATTATTCTTAATGAATACAGAGTTAATTATGTAATTGGCTTGGATGATAATGATATTATCATTGCTTGTACAAATAAAGATACAGCACAGTTTATATATGCTAATCTTAAGTCAAGATATGATGGCAAAAAGTATTGGGAATACACATCTGAGATTTTTGTTAAGCATGATTATATCGTACATATTAGATTATACTAAGTTATGAGTTCAAATAGATTTTTAGGAATATTATTCTGTTTAGCAATATGTTTTCAATTATTCTGTAATAATTTCATACAAGCTGAAAGCAATACAGAAGTTATGAAAACTGATGTCTGTTCAACATTTCTCCTTTGTTCAGGAATTCCTAAACAGACTCAAAATATTGAACAGAAAAAATTAAATCGTCCAAATAGATACAAGCTTTCTAAAGTAGGCAAGGATTTCATTAAGTCACAGGAGACTTGTGTATTGTATGCATATAATGATCCTGACCCAAAACGTAGATCTGTAGGATGGGGACATCAGATTCGGCCAGGAGAAAGTCTTGAACATATTACACAGAAAAAAGCTGATGAATTGTTTGAAAAAGATATCGAATGGGTTAATGATGCTATCAATCGACTTATTAAGCAGCAAGACAGACGATTCATTTATTCACAAGGATTTATTGACGGTCTTGGAAGTCTAATTTATAATTGTGGTGAACGTGGTGTTACGTTAACTGAGTTTTGGAACCGTTGGTCAAGATGCAGGTATGATAAGAATACATCAGGAAACATCAATCAGAATGATCTAAACTTTACGATTGCTGCTGTTAAAACAAGTAGAATTTCTGCTCCTGGACATATTGAAAGACGATATGATGAACATAAACTAATGCTTAATTGATTATGGTAGACTGGAATACAAAAGATTATAATAATTTATATAAAGATTATGTTTATGCAATTATTAATGAAGAAAATGTTCATAATACAGTATATTCAAAAACTGTCTTACAAAGATATAAAATTTTAAATAATTCAAAAGTAAGAGATAAGATTATTAAAGTATATTCAGGCATATTTCAGAGAAAATATTATAAATGGTATGATAATACTTATATAAGAATCAAAAAATAAATTTATTGATATTATGAAGAAATTTAGAATTGTAGAAAGACCAAATGGATTTTATATTCAGAAAAAATTCCTAGGACTTTTTTGGATTAATTATATAGAGTCTGATTATAGTTTTAGTGATTATTTGTTTGGCTGGGTAAAAGATATAGGAACTGTTTGGATTTATGATTCATTATTTAATGCAAGAAAAGGATTGGAAATGATTAAGAAATTTCCTATTGAATATGAAGGACATATGATTGCATATGGTCATGATACATATATTGATTTGAATTCATTAACAAGTAAATATGGTCGTTTATATTATAGTAGAGGATCTAGAAATTTAGATTATTTAAAAGATCTTATTCATGAATATGAAATTGATAATAAAAAGAAAAAGAATAAAAATAAGATACTTAAGGTATATGAAGATTTAAGCAGCTAACAAGCTGCTTTTTTGTTTATTAAATTATTTTTATATATTAAATCAAATATATAATGAATAATTATTAATGAAATCATTTCCTAGTTCATTAAACGAAAGTCAATTAATGTATGGTTCAGGCAAATATTCATCATATTCAAGCGCATTTGATATTGATAAACTAAAAGCATTGAACTTAAATTTGTCAGCACCAGTAATAACAGAATTATTGAAAGAAAAAAATATCAATATCTCAAATTTTAATAAAAATTATACTGAAAATATTTCTGTATATAATTCTTGGGATGCTTCATTTAGAGAAAATCCATTAATGCTTCCGTATGATATAATTTCATTAGCAAAAAAATATAATTGGGAATATAGTAATACAGCAATATCTGCATTAGGTGTTGATCCAGGTGATAAAGAAAAATTCATATCAACCACGCATATAGCACCTTCTATGTTTAGCCCATTTAATGGAGTTAATGTAAAAGGAATAACGTCAAATGTGCCTTTATTGAATAATGTCAATTCATCTGATGTTTATTTAAGTCAAATGGATAATACTACTTCTTGTACTATCAGGGAATTATGTGCATTATCAAAAAATCCAAATTCAGTTCTTGGAATGGCTACATATAAATATGCTGATTTTATGTATTGCAAAGATTTGGGAAAAGTATCTAATAATCATCTGATTACATTGAGAAGATTTGCTCATCCTGTAGGCGATCATATATTTGAACTTTCTGGACCTAGATTTATTGTCAATAATTCTGGATTTGAACAGCCTGGTGACATTGGCAGATTAGTTACATGGTTTGGAACTGATGACAATAGATTAGAAGATATAATAAAATATTCTTATAGAACTACTTGGAAGCATTTAGACGCAAAGATACAAGAAGAAGAAACAAAAGTGGATGATAAGACTACTGGTGTATTAGGAATGCTTTCAAACACAATATCTGGAGAATATTCTGCAGCAGCAAAAAATGGCATAACAGGAAATCATAGTCTATTTGGATATATTGGGGGAAAGGCATTAGAAGCTGTTGGTGGAAATTCTGATTTAGTAACTCAAGGAATAGGAAAGAATAATGGTCTTTTACGTAATTATGATGAAAATAGAGTATATAATCCAAAGAATACAGTACAAGAAACTGAAATGTATGAAGGTAAGATTGAATTTACTCATGAATTTACATTAAATTTCTCATATAAATTACGTGCATATGACAATATTAATCCTAAGTCTGCATTTTTAGATTTAATAGGAAACATATTTGAAGTTACTGGAAGACGTGGTAGATTCTGGGGAGGTGAAAGAAAATTAATAGGACCACCAACAGATACAAGTATGTTTACGAAAACTGAAGCTTTGATAGATAGAGCATTCAATAACATAGGAGGCATGTGGCAAAATATGGAATCTATGGGATTCAATATAGGATCTCTTGTAGGCGCATTAGGAAATATGCTTGGCCAGGCAATTAGTGGAATAGGAAGTCTATATTCATCAGCAATTGATACTGCAAAACAGTTAATACAAGATGGAAAAGCAAAAGATATTGTAACAGAAAATGTAAAAGGTACAATATTGAATGCATTAGGACGTCCTACAATGATAGCATGGAACTCTTTACTTGATGGTTCTGATGTAGGTCTTTGGCATGTAACAATAGGAAATCCAAAAAATCCTATAATGGCTATGGGCAATCTTATAGTTACTAATTCAGAAATTACGCAATCAGGCCCATTAGGATTAGATGATTTTCCTACTGAACTAAAAGTTTCAATATCATTAAAGCATGCCCGTCCTCGTGATATAACTGATATGTCTAAAATGTATACAAAAGGCATGGCATCTATTTATCAGCCATTAGCACCACGAGGATTAGAAAAATATTTTTCATCGTTTGACGAATATTCTTCAGCTACTAATAAGGTAACATCAGATAAAGTTAGAAGCTTGGAGAAAAAAATGGATGAAAAAACTCAACAGACTTCTTCAACAAAAACAAATAGTGTCGACAATCAGTCACAGCCAATTAAAGAATTAATGAGATCTCAAGCAAGAGAATATTATGAATCTTACTATGATACAGACTATAATATTCCTAATCCATTTTTAGATACTGTATTGTCTAAGCAAATGTCACAAATGAATAACTATTCTTCAGTCATGGCTATATTATCGGCTGATGAAGTTGTTTAATTTAAAATTGAAAAAATATTTACAAGTATTCTATATTATATAAAATACATGTATGAATATAGTTAATGAATAAATTATTATATATTGGGCTTAATGGTTTAGCGGGCTCAGGTAAAGATACAGTTGCTAAAATGCTTAAGACAATATTATCAAAAGACTGGGAGTCTTTAGAAGAATGTAAGAAATACTATTTTTCAAGATACACAAATCCAACACAGTCTGCAACATTTCCACCAAGTACAGATGATAAGAATTCGCTAGTAATGTGCATTGCATATGCAGATCAATTAAAAGAAATATGTTCAACGATATTTGGCATTCCTGTACAAAGATTCTATCAGAACAAGTCAAATGCTTGGATATGCATTAATGATAAGTTTCAATATACAGAAATTAAGCCTGATGAAGAAAATATAGTTACTGCAGAGGAATATTATTATAATCTTACAGGATATTCAACAGATGTAACTATTAAATATTGGATGTCATTAAGAGAAATTCTTGTTTATGTAGGAACTTATGTATTGCAGCAATCTGTAAATAAGCAAATTTTTGTAAATATTGTTCGTAATAAGATTCGTGAAGAACAATATAAGAATCATAATTTAAAATATGTTATTGTTACAGATCATAGATTTATTCATGAATTGGAATATATTAAAGAGAATAACGGAATAACTATAACTATTAATAGAAACTCAGTAACACAATTGGATAATATTGCAGAACATGATTTAGATGATACTGAAGACTATGATTACATTATAGATAATTCTGGCACTTATGATGAATTATTTAAGACAGTATGGGATATTGTTCATACTGATATTGAATTTATGAACTATACTGTTGATCTATATACTCGTGATAGCATAAGCAACTATCTGAGATTAGTTGAAGAAAAAGAAGATCAATCTTTTATAATATATAAATTATGCTCTCCATATAAGATTCAGAAGTTATACAGAAATGAAGGCAATATAACAATGATAGATCCTGTTGGCGGTCCTATTATATGTGTCAATCAGGAGATAGAAGGCACTGATATTGTTCCTTATAAGATTTCTATTAATGAAACTGATGGGCATAACGAATTTCTATTATGGGTCAAAAAATAAAGATAGCGTTAACGCTATCTTTATTTGTAAATAATCTTATGTAAAATTTTATTTTTATTAAATAATAAAAACATAATATTATATGATATAAAATGGATTTAAGTACTCTCTTTGAAATAATAGGAAAGTATGGTTGGTGGAGTCTTTTAATGGTTGCTGGCATGGGACTAATTTATATTTGCGTTAAATTAGTTGCAAATAGGATTACTGATGGTGTCAAGGGCGGCATGGATGATATTGCAAATAAACTTACAGGAACTGTATCTAATCAGTTGCATGAATTGTCTTCTACTAATTCTTCACAACTTGAAATGCTTTCGCAAAGTATTTCAAAACAAAATAACGAATTAGTAAAAGCAATTAGTAATCAAAATGAAAAATTACTTTCATATATTATGAATTATGGAAAAGCTGCTCAAGATATTCATGACAAATATGTTGAAGAACGTATGAATATTGCTGAAACTATCAATAATAAATTAAAAGAAATTATGCATACTGCTCATTCACAAAGAGCATTCATAATTGAATTTCATAATTCATATAAGAATTTAGCAGGATCACCATTCGCTAAATATACATGTACATATGAATGGTTTGAAAAAGGATTAGAACAGATTAGTGCAAAGATAGTAGCTTTGCCATATAGTACAATGGCAAGAATTGTCGGTGATGTAAAACGAACAGGAAATCATCAAATTATATATACTGATATAAATAAAATGGAAGAAGAAAATCCTCAATTATTCTCATTAATTAAAGATCCTCGTACATTAGCAATATATTATCGTATATTATATGATGAGCATAATAAAATGATGGGTATGCTTGTTCTAGAATGGCAAAAAGATTTTGATTTGCCAATATGGGAACGTGCAAAAATGACAGAATATCTTACTGAAGAATGCGTAAAATTATCAGATTGGCTAAACATACAAGGACCATCAATTAATGGACCAGAATTAGATGAAAATGAATAATGATGAAAACGTAAATTTTGTTGAAGAAGAGCATAAGATTGATTATACTAATTTAAAAAATGAAGAATTAGATGATTCTGAAATTATAGTATATGAATTGAATAAATCAATATTGAATTTATATAAATTATGTCTTGAGGAAATGGGCTATGATTTAGGAGCACAATTTACAAATAATATTGATTATATTAATTATCTTGAAAACGATAATTTAAACTGGGATGAAAATTATGAAACTTATGATAAAGATATGGTAAATTCTAAAGGAGGAGATTTTGATTATAAATTTAACTTGGAAGTAGGAAATATTACTGATTGTGGTGTTAGTGAAGGTATGCTTAATTTTATATCTATAATGGAAACTTCTCATAAGTTTGGATATGCAATGAAAAGAAAAGACTTATTCGGCATAGATATAGGAGATGCAAAAGGTCATAGAACATTTGGATATGGGTTATTGATTAATCCAATAACTAAAGGATATATGGATTCGATAAAACAAGCATGGTCACAAGAAGAATTAGAAAATCTTTACAAATATGCTGTATCAGAATATGCCAAAAAAGTAGATAATTGGTCTAAAAAGAATAATATATCATTAAATCAAAATCAGAAGGATGCAATTGTAAGCGCAATGTTTAATTTTGGACCTGGATTTATAACAAATAAAGGTAAAGTATATTCAAAAACTGTTAATATGATTATACAAAACCCCAATAATCCAGAAATAAAAAATGCATGGGCTAATATGTCTAATGCGCAAGGAAAAAAATATCCAGGATTGATTAAACGTAGAAAAGCAGAAGCAAATTGGTATTTTGGAATATACGTATAATGATAGAGGCAGTAGATTTTACACGAGAAATTAAGTTAGGCCCTGGTTTATATCAAGATAAATATGCTAAAGTATATAGTCATGATAGTATTTTAAAGGGGATTATGAAAACTTCTACATTTGGTAGTTTTACCGAAAGTGGTTATACTTATGATATGCACGGTAAAATAACATTAAATGGAAAATATGTAATTGGTTCAGGAAAACGTGCAGAAGTAATTAGAGCATTAGGATTTAGTGATAATCCAACGCAAAATGAATGTGATGCTGCTATGGCAACTATTACAATTGAAGCATATCCTGATAAGAAAATAACAGTTCATAAAAAATTAGTAGGAGAAGTACAAGCTATATTTAAATTATTAAAACAAGCTGGAGTAGAACTTAATAAATATATTGGTGGATATTGTTTTAGACCTATTAATAACCCAACACAAAGAGGTTCTAGAACATTGTCCATGCATTCGTTTGGATGCGCTATAGATATCAATTATAATTTAAATGGATTTGTAGCACATGGTAAACCTTGGACTTCTGGTGATGATACAAGGGCAGGAAAAATAAGAACTATTAATTCTCCAATTGTTAAAGCATTCGCAGAATACGGATGGGGATGGGGAGGACGATATGGAGACTATATGCATTTTTCTAAAGCTAATGGAGGATAATAATATATGACTGATTTTAATAATTATTGCTTAGGTGGATGCAATCCAACACAGGTGCTATCATTAACATATGCAGTAAATGACATATCAAACATTACTGTATATGGAAGTTGTGATCCTTATGATATGCATTCATTGGAGTGGAGTTATAGTATTGATAATGTTTGTTGGTCTTGCTATATGTCTTATGATGAGATATTAGCAAATACTGTTGATTTGAATTCTGATTATTATATTAAGATTAAGATACCTGGAATAATATGCAAAGTACAGATTGATGGAACTGACATAACAGAATATGCAACTTCATTAATGCCAGGATTCAATTTCAATAATGAATCATCTAATACATACAATCCTTATGCTAATATGGAAGGTGCATTAGCATTACAGCAGAACTTAGCAGATAATGTAGTAGAAATAGTTGGCATACCTATATATTATTTTAAGTTAAGTCCTAATGCTGGTTCTAAAGACATAACATTTAAAGAATATGCTTTAATGGATGTAGAAGCAGTAAAGCAGATTAAGATGGTCATACAGGATGGAACTATGCCATCATCTAAACCAGAATTTGCTGAATGGGGATTAGAATTTCAGACAGACTGGGAGCCAGAGATATCAAAATCTTCTTTTGCTACTGCATTTGGAAATACTGCTCAGCCAATGGAAGGTGATCTAATATATGTTCCTATGATGAAACGTATGTGGATGGTCAACGGAGCATATGAAGAAAAGAATGGAAACTTAATGTGGCAAGCAACCACATTTAAAGTAATGCTATCTAAATATCAAGAAAAAGATTCTGTTGATCTTGGTGATACTGAAAGCTTAGTCAATTCATTCGTTAAGAACAAATATGAAGATTTATTTGGGGAAGACAATCAAGGAACATTATCTGCTGGAGAAGCTAGTTTAGAAGCTCCAAAGTATGCAGAGAATTCATTATATCCTGTATTTGAATCTGATGCAACAAGAAAATATATGACATGTGATTCTATTAATATTATACCAAACAATGTATATTATAGAGGAACATTAATATCAGATTCAAAATATTCATTTACTCATCATAATACCAGATCACAAATAGTATATCAATCAAAATACTGTGGAGAAGAACTTACAGTATCATTCATATTGAATCCAGGAATCATAGAAGAATACAAAGGAAAACTAATATCTATTGGAAGTTTATCAATCAATATAGAACAAAATATACAAACAACAATATTATATTTGAATGTCAATAAAGAAGTAAAGATAGATCTGCCAAATAATAGTACATATTTATGCGTATTAAGAATAAGCAAATGTATGAATTTAGTAGATTTCATGGCATATCTTTATACATATAATGAAAATATTCCTTTATATAAGTTACAGAATAATCATTATTATTTCAATATGGATAATCCTGTTTCAAAATATATAGGAAAATATAATATTGAATATTATATAGCAGAAAAGTCAGATGTCATCATATATGACTTCTATGGATCAATAACTAATTTCAAATTGTTTGATGTATATAATGATCAATTAAGAGATATATTGCAAATGTATCCAAACAACCAGCATTTGCAGATTAATGATACTGCTAGAAAGCTTGTAGGCTTATCTGGAGTAGCATTTAAGTAATTTCTATTTTATATCATTTTTATTTTATTATTTGCAATGGAATGTATTAAAGCGTTAATAATTCCATTGCTTTTTTATTTGCATAAAATTGAATATAATTTAAATTTTTCTATATTATATAAAAAATAAATAGTTTATGAAAGGTTATAATACAATAGAAGAATATAATGCTGCTTATAGAAAGCAGTTAAAAGACAATTGGGAAGCTGAAATAAGACATTGCCAAAATTGGCTTGATGGTGAACGAAGATATTCCAAAGTTGGTTGGCTTGAACATTGTAAAGATGAAAAATATGTATTAGATAAATTAGCATATTACCAAAAGAAGTTGGATAATATTGATTATTATGTTCAGAGGCATTCTTACAGTTATAAAAAACCACAG